>Ga0194112_10002571_pt1 | contig 25859 bp, 23 predicted proteins | sample TA2MahC400mmetaG_FD_146191 | JGI IMG/M metagenome (GOLD analysis project Ga0194112, IMG submission 146191) | Freshwater microbial communities from Lake Tanganyika, Tanzania - TA2015016 Mahale Deep Cast 400m | ecosystem: Environmental > Aquatic > Freshwater > Lake | place: Tanzania: Lake... | reverse complement strand
AAGGCTTGATGTCAGTCCCATCGGGACATCGGTAATATCCCATGTGCTTGCTTTTTCCAAGGTCTACAGCAACCAGAAGCGTTTTCCCATTGACGATCTTATGTTTTTTTGTTTTAATTATTCTCACGGCTATACTCCTTTCTTCGATTTGTCCTTAACCAACTTGCTCAACAAATCTAAAAGAAAGAGTATAGCCTTTTCTATTAAGCTATTCCCTCCCTATAATATAGCAAGCTCCCCCATCGAAGGGGGAGGGGATTAAGGGGGAAATTTAAGATATTTTTTGTTAATATTTAATGTATATACAATTATGGACTGATTAGTAAAAGGATGATTTTGATGTTCACTTTAGTCGTTTTCATATTAGCAATCCCCTTACTGGGTATCAGTAAGGGAGCTCCTATAGAGCTAAAAATGGCACACTACGTTTCCCAGGGCAGATGAGGGTCTATGGTATAGGTAGGGATATCATGACCGCATTTGGCGGCACTCCGGTATCAATGCCTATGCCCGAAGCTTACGAAGCCATAAGAACAGGGGTAGTTTCTGGCATAATGGTTCCATTCTCAGAGATGAGGGGATATCGCCTTATCGATGTATGTTTCCATCATATTCAGTCCTTAGGGGGATCTCTGCAGGGCTGGAGATTTAGACGTTTTTTGTAAAAGAAGGGTAGATTATTTTGGGTTGATAAAGGAAAAATTCGATGCTTGATTTATTCCTCATTTTTATTAGATTTAGGGATAATCAGTATCCAGTGAAAAGTATCTAATTATATAAAAGTCCATTCTAAGTTTATTAGAGGGTCCCATCGTCTAGTGGCCTAGGACACCGGCCTCTCACGTCGGTAACACGGGTTCGAATCCCGTTGGGACCATTAAGTTTTTTGAATTTCATATCAGTTCAGTGCCCAAATAGTGTCCATTTGAAATCAAAAATCACAATGGAAACTTTCAGAAAGAAACCCTTTTTCAAGGCCATACTGTGGGGATTTTTGGGTCAAAGTAAGAGAAAGGAGGTATAGCCCTTTCTGTGGGAAGTATCAGGAAGCTCTTTCTTTCCTTTGGCCGTGAAGCTCAGTATTATTGCGGTGCTCATTAAGATCATGGCCTAATTCGATAAGCCTTGATTCAATCCTCTCAAGTTGCTCTTCTTGTACCTTCTCATGTCTATCAAGCCTTTCCTTCACCATATTAAAAGCCTCGATCACCGTGTCAAACTTCTCCTTCACATCCTCCAAAACGATTTTAAGTTCATCCGACATAGAATCCTCTCATGAGTGAATTAACATCTACTCTAAACCTTTCCAACTTTCATGTCAATACTGGATTGATAACACGGACCAGGGAAGTCAAAATCAGGTGTCCATCGTTCCCATTTTTGGTGTCTAAATCCAGTGTCCAAATAGTGTCCATTTGAAATTGAATTTTGGCCTTCTTGGCTGATGATTTAATGGAAACGAGGATCAACCCGTCCCCCCTTGAACCTTACGTAAGTGCGTCTATCTGTTTGAGCTAGGGAAGTCAGCCAAATCCTGCTACTCTCCCTTATTGACTTCTTCCTTAAATTTTTACTTCCATAATTTTTGAAAATGGTGTATATTACAATCGAAAAATGACAATTGGAAAAATATGGAAAAATAACTGTTTTGAATCAAAGAGAGTCTTTGTCGGATAAAATTCTTAGAAAATATAGAATTAGCTTAAAAATTAAATGACATTTAGAAAAAGGGAAAGAAGTAAAACTATGAAGAAAAATAGAAATAACCCCACCTTATTACTTTTATGCTCCCGTCAGGTTACAGGCATTGGAATCATATTGATTGTTTTGTTATTGGCTGTGTTGGGTCAAGGATGCGCTCCTTCAATAGTCTCAATTCCCCGAAATGAATTAGAACAGTTGAAGGCTCAACCATTGATTCACATAGTCCATTATTCATCCCCTTCGCTTACTGCAAGGACACCATCAACTGATGTTGGAGCCGCTCTTGGCGGCGTTTTAGGTGCTGGTGCCTCAACCTCGATGGCAAAAACCGAGGGAGAAAAACTGAAGGAGCAGTGTTCCTTAGAAGACCCTTCGATAAGAGTTAGAGAGAGGGTAATTGATAGTTGGTCGGCTCAAATGGGCATCAAAAGTTTCCATGTAGTTCCAGAGCGGTTGGAAAGCGATGAACTGGATGCATTGCGAAGCAAATTTGGAAATGATTTGGTGATGGATTTTAAAACCGATCGCTGGGTTATCTTTCCCAAGCCAGGGACTAGGTGGACCACGAGCCGTTATTTTGTCGTTTATTCGATAAGGGCGCGGTTAATTCGTTTACAAGATTCAAAGGTTATGTGGCTTGGTTATTATAAATTTGATGAAAATCTATCAACCAGTTCAACTTTGGACGAGTTGATAGCGAACGACTGTACGCTTTTAAAAGCAAAGTTCTGCCAAGCAGCAGACACATCTGCTCAGCAGTTGGCCGACCAACTTTTTGGGAAAATCGCAACTGAAAAGTAGTTTATTCAAAATTTTGTAACATTTTAGCTTTTTGGAAAAAAGGTCTGAACAAGATATTATATAATCCCAAATCCCCCTCAATCCCCCCGTGGTCGGGCCCTTTCGACTTTTTCAAAGGGGGAACTATTTCTCTTCCCTTTGGCCTCATTTTCCTGTCGTTAGACAGGCAAAGGGAGGTGGGGAGGGATTTTTATTAAGCATTTTTCAAAGTGCTAAAGTTTTACAAAATTTTAAATGAGCTCCAACATTTCACTCCATGGGACAGACTATTGCCTGCTCGTGAGTTTAGACATTATATTTTATTTTTAAGGGAAATCATCAACCCCTGATGTAGACCGATCCTCAATCTTTGTAGGTGAAAGCCTCAAATTTGAGTATCCTTTTATTAACAACAACACCTACTCAATGTTTAATTTCAGAATTTAGAGTCAACCATCCTTTTAATTCTCATTGCCTATTCTTTCTCTGCCCCTTTACCAGTATTCCTTATTCATCATCCTTTTTAATATGAATCTCCGCAGCTCTTGCTGCTTTGTCCCCCATCTCCTTCTAACCTCTTCGACACCTCTCCGATTGTGTCGAATCTCTCTGTGCTCTGGTCCAAGATATTTAAAACCTTCATCCAACCATTCATGGACGTGTCTGAATTCTTCTCCTAATTCTTGAAGGCAGTGTCTGTTATGGGTGTTTAGGTCAGACATGGGATCTTTTAATTGGCAGCAAGGAAGGCAGTTCTTGCTGAATTGGCTATCTGAACTTTTCTTTTCTTCATGTCTTCAGGGATCATGATCCATCTTGATCTATCAGGAGCCACATAGACATGAATCAATTTGACATCCTTCATGTGAGGAGCCAGTTCAACAAGACTCTTTTCATCAAAATATTCCGTAGTATCGTGAGTCCCCCAGAATTCTCGTTCTTCCTTTCTTGAACTAAACTTAGGAATAGGTTTTAGTCTTCTCAACTTTCTCCTCATTTGAATCTCCTTTTGTATCGTTTTTTCTCTAAATCAGTCATATCACGTGCTGTGATGAGCCACGCTTCCTTCCTGCTCATAGGTTCAACAATGATGGTTAGATATCTCCCCCCTCCCGTTTTTCCATAAACCACTTGGCGATGATATTTACCTGTATGGATAAGAGCTTCAAGGTCATGAAATGCCTCATCGACTTCCCAAATACTCAGGTGATGTCTTTCCCAGATGTGTTCGATAGTATCATCATCCCATAAAAGTTCAGCCTCTATCAAGGGGTTTTGTCTCCCAAAACTACTGTGCTACTGTTCGTGCCACACTTAATTTTAATAAATCGGGGAAGAGGATTCAACCGAAATTTTGGTGCAGGCAAATTACCCTTACCTGAATCCAGAAGTCATGTCCTGGAGCATCCTGTGGCATTCACTGAAAAGATTTCTGGACATTCCCTGTTCACTCAATCGTTCTCTCAAAATTAGGGGTCCATATAGGTGTTTATCCAGAATATTTTTCAATACAAAATAGAATAACTCAGTATCAAAAGAATCCTTCACTATTTTACATCTAACCCTTTGACTTGACTTAATAAATATTCTCTGATATAAAACGATACCAATTGATACTAAAATGGTGAAAAAGGCCATTTAAGGCACTCTCACGTCAGTAACACGGGTTCGAATCCCGTTGGGACCACCAATATAATTTATGGAATACCTTCCGGTCACTGTAGATAAAAGCCACCTGATTACTATTGGAGAAAGACTCTATTCAGAGAGCATTGAGCTCATCCGGGAACTGGTCAATAACGCTTATGATGCTGATGCGGCAGAAGTAGACATCAAGATGACCAATGAATTCATTGAAGTCAAGGACAATGGGACAGGAATGGATCGCGAGGGATTAAAACAATATTTCAATATTGGTTCACTGGAAAAGATCGTGAAGGCGAAATCACCTATTTTCCACCGAGACCTTATTGGGCAGTTCGGTATTGGAAAATTTGCAAGCCTCTCTGCCTGCGAATGTTTTGAAGTCTATACACAAAAAGGTGATTTTGCAGCAAAGGTAATCTTTGATAAACGGGAATGGGAGAAAGAAGGAGATCAATGGAATCTACCACTTCAAATTCTTCCTCCAGATAAAGAAAGAGGAGATGGCACTACGGTTACCCTTCTTCGATTGACCAGAGAATTTGAACCTGAAGAGGTCATTCGAAAGATTGTAGAAGGGACTCCTTTAAAAGCACAAAATTTTGTTGTGAGACTAAATGGGATGCGGATCACACCGAGGAGTCTAAGCGGACATCGGATTCCTTTTCTGGAGGGAACAGAATTTGGTCCTGTCCACGGAGAGATTATCATTTTGCCCTCTTCTACGGCATCTCCTGTCGAATTGGGAATTGAAGTAAAAGTGAAGCAGGTCACCATCAAGAGAGAATTTTTTGGATTAGAACATTGGGGAAAGACTCTTTCTCGAATTCGCGGAGAGATGCATGCTGATTTTCTACCTGTCACTACCGACCGGTCAGGTTTTGTTCTGGATAGCCCCCAATACCAGGCTTTTCAAAGGGTGATGGAAAAAGTCATTCAGGAAGTGGAGGATATTCTTAAACGATTAGCAGGACGTAAGGAGAAACGAAGAGCAAGCAAAGCATTGAAGGAGGCCCTGCAGAGAGTTCACCGTGCACTTGCTTTGAATCCTGATCTTTCTCCTTTCGGTGCTATCCCCTTAGGTACTGTAGGGGAAGGTATAGGAGGTGCAGCTGCTGTCTCGAAAAAATCTGGACAAAAAGGGGAGAGTGAGGCTGAAGTTATTTCAGGAGGAAATGGGAAAGAGGAGGGCAAATCAATTTCACTGCCCAAGAAGATGAAGAAGAAATCCCCCAAGGTTAGGCACTTGACCCCCAATGCTGTTGTTCAGAGAATGAGATTTGGGGAAGTAGGAGTTTCTGTATGCGTTGATGATTTTGGGGAGGACGGGCCGGAATGTTTCACAGAGGGTACGGTGATCTATATCAATCAACAGCATCCTCTTTACCAAAGAGAGGCAAAGAAACCAGACACTTACATTTTAAACGTCACCAGACTTATCACACAAGAGATCTCATTAATGAAGGATACGAAAAATCCACGCCAGGCCTTTTCGAGACAGAGCAAACTACTTCGGGATGCCTTCATTGAAAAGCCCTCATAAAGGTTTTTAAGGAAATACCCCGCCCTGACAGGCGGGGTATTTAAAAAATATTAAACCAAAAACACTTAATTGTTTGTCACCCTGAATTCATTTCAGGGTCTCGTTTTTAAGATTCTGAACCAAGTTCAGAATGACGCAATGTGTTTTCACTCAACCATGTTTTTCGTGCTTTCGGCATGAGGGCCTTAATCCCCAACCTTACAGGTGGGGTATTCACCCCTAATTTTTATAAAAAGGTAGATTGAAATAAGGATTTTATAATCCATGTCGATTTGGAAAACAATCTCCCGTTGGGTCTCCTTTTTTATGGCTCTTTGAATTTCCTCAACCTCTCAGCAGCCTGTCGTAAAGTATCCATCTTTTTTGGAAAACAAAATCGGATCTTTGTTGCACCTAAAGAGGGATGGCTATAGAAACTACTCCCTGGCACCGTGGCCACCCCTATCTTTTCAACTAAATAATTGGCAAAGCTTATATCATCCGAAGACCCAAAATGTCCTACATCGGTCATGATATAATATGCTCCATGAGGGAGATAGACTTTAAATCCCGTTTCCTCTAAAACAGAAGAAAGAAAATCCCTTCTCTCTTGATATTCTTTAGCCAAAATCTGATAGTAACTTCGATCCATGCTCAGAGCTTTAGTTGCAGCTTCTTGGAGAGGATGAGGTGCCCCCACGGTTAGGAAGTCGTGAACCTTTCTGATGGAGGAAGTTAATGAGGCTGAAGCGATCGCCCAACCTACTCGCCATCCAGTAAGACTGTAGGTTTTGGAGATAGAATTGATGGTGATAGTCTGGTCCCTCATTCCTGGAAGTGAAGCTATACTGATATGTTTGGTACTATCGTAAAGGATATGTTCGTAAATCTCATCGGTTATTGCCAGGACACCCCATTTCAGACAAAGGTCAGCGATTAGCTGCAGTTCTTCTCGTGAAAAGACTTTGCCAGTTGGGTTATTAGGAGTATTGATGATGATGGCCTTAGTCTTGTCCTTAAAGGCACGGACTAACTCCTTTTCATCGAAATGCCAATCTGGTTCATGGAGGGTGATAAATCGCGGTTTAGCCCCACAGAGGATAGTATCTGGACCGTAGTTTTCATAAAATGGTTCGAATACAACAACCTCCTCGCCTTGATTAACGACAGCCATCAAGGAAGAGATCATCGCCTCAGTTGACCCACAACAGACTGTGATTTCTTTTTCAGGGTCCACCGTGACTCCATTATACCAGGCAAATTTTTCAGAAATAGCCTGTCGAAGATTGGGTGTTCCCCAAGTAATTGAATACTGATTTAAATCATCACGAATAGCCCGAATGGCACTTTCTTTAATCTCTTTAGGTGCTGGAAAATCTGGGAATCCTTGAGCAAGATTAATGCCCTGATGTATGAGACAGATTCGGGTCATCTCCCGGATGACCGATTCCGTGAAGCTAAGAGTCCTTCGGGATGAAAAATTTTTCATAGTTGTCCTTCCTTTTTTGCTCATATTATTGGATAGGTCCCATCTTCGTCAATACCATTTTGGGTAGGGGCGGCTTCAGTCACTCGTTAAAATGGAGGACTTCGGCGTGAGCCTTCGGCCCGAGCGTTCGACTGAGCTCACGCCGAAGTCTCAGGCCGAGGGCTCAGTCGAACGCTAAAGCCTCTTCTACCCGACCAACATAGGCATGAGTATCAATTCAAATAGTGTGATATTTTAGACTAAAAAGTTAAAATATGTAATTTTTTGTAATTATTTTCTTGACAAAAATTTTTAATAAATTATAATTAAAAATCATTTTTATGTCGTGCACCTTTAATCGTTGATATATCACTCTATGATTTCAAATTTGTCATTCCTGCGTAGGCAGGAATCCAGAACCCATTGTTTTTACTGGATTCCCGCTGGAGTTTACCCCGTACTTGATACGGGGCGGGAATGACGGGTATTGTATCAAATGCATTTGTCAACAATTAAAGGGGCACTACCCATTTTTAAGGGGTGAATTTATGTCCGAGGAAATGATGAATACAAAAGAGGTCGCCCAATATTTGGGAATTCATGAGAAGCAGGTCTATGCATTGATCAAGGGCAAAAGAATTCCATCAACCCGAATTACCGGCAAGTGGGTTTTTCCAAAGAAATTGATCGATGAATGGATTGAATCGAATGCCAGGAGAGGCCTCGAGAAAGCCAGAGAGAAGAGCAAGCGAATCGAAGGGGCACTGCTCGCCTGTGGGAGCAATGATCCGATCCTCGATATGCTACAAACTTATATGAAAAAATCATATCCTGAATTCTACATATTTTCTGCCAACACTGGTAGCACTGAAGGGCTCAAAGCTATGAATAAGGGTTATACGGATATTGCTTGGTCTCATCTTTTTGACCCGAAAAGCGGTGAATACAATATCCCTTTTCTTTCTACCTATCTCTCTAATGTAAAACCCGTCGTGGTTAACCTTTTTAACCGGGAGCTTGGATTTGTCGTTTCACATAAAAACCCGCTCAACATTAGGGGATTTGAAGATCTTGCTCAAAAAGAGGTTAAATTTATCAACCGTCAGAAGGGTTCTGGGACAAGAGTGCTCCTTGATTATCATCTAAAAAGGTTACGGATTTCACCCTCTAAGATCAAAGGGTATGAAAGAGAGGTCTATACCCATTTTGAGGTGGGCCTTTCAATCCTATCGAAGGAAGCGGATGTGGGCATTGCTACCATTGCTGTCTCAAAACTTCTTGGCCTATCATTTATTCCCATCACCTGTGAAAGCTTCGATATGATTCTCGAACAATCAACTTTTTTCGAAAAGGGTGTCCAGGCTTTCATCGAAATTTTGAACTCGAAAGAGTTCCGAAACAGGGTTGAAAGTCTGGGGAGTTATGACTTCAAGAATTCCGGGAAAATCCTTTATTCAAAAAAGGAGCAGGAGGGGAGGACATGAATCTAAAGATCATTAATAGAGTTTTTTTGTGGAGCCTTATCTTCTCAGTCTTTATTTCAGGAGTATCATCTATTCAGGGACAACAAAAAACAATTATTCTCGCTACCACTACCAGTACACAGGACTCAGGGCTTTTAGATGTTCTTTTACCAATCTTCGAAAAGAAAGCGGGTTATTTTGTGAAGACTATCGCTGTGGGCTCTGGTCAGGCCATGGCTATGGGGCAAAAGGGAGAAGCCGATGTGCTTCTGGTCCATTCCCCTGCCGCAGAAAAAAAATTTGTTGCGGAAGGTTATGGTATCAACCGAAGGATCATTATGCATAACGACTTCATCATTGTCGGACCTCCTGAAGACTCAGCGAAGATTAAAGGAATAAAATTGGCCTCAGAGGCATTTAAAAAAATTGCTTCAGCCCAGGCCCTTTTTCTGTCGAGAGCGGACAAGTCGGGCACTCATGTAAAGGAAATGGATATTTGGAAAAAAGCAGGGATCAATCCTGAGAAAGAAAAGTGGTATCAACAGACGGGCCTTGGAATGGGTCAGACATTAAGCGTCACCGCTGAGAAAAAGGGGTACACTCTTGCTGATCGGGGAACATACCTGGCATTAAGGAAAAATCTTGGACTCGATATTCTGGTTGAGGGGGATGCCATCCTTCTCAATATTTATCATGTCATTGAAGTTAACCCTGCCAAATGGTCTAAAGTCAATAGCGCTGGGGCAAAAGCCTTTTCGGACTTCATGGTTTCTAAAGAGGCTCAGGGGATAATTAAAACTTTTGGAATAGATAAGTTCGGTTCTCCTCTTTTCTTCCCCGATGCTGGTAAAAAAGAAGAAGAACTTGGAAAATAGAATCTAAGTACGAAATTAAATTCTGTGGGAGGCATGTTTGGATTAATTGTCATGCTGAATTTATTTCAGCATCTCCTTAGATCCTGAACCAAGTTCAGGATGACTTCTCTAACAGGTTTCAATGATTTAGGTCTTGTTTCGCCTGCCTGTAGGCAGGGATTTCGATATTCGAATTTCGAAATTGAGGGATAAGAGATGGATCTTATTCTCGAAGGAATCAAGAAGGCATTCTGGCTTCTAATCACTCTCGATTCTGAAGTGATGGGGATCACCCTTCTATCCCTCCAGGTTTCGGGGACAGCCACCCTTATCAGCCTCTTCATCGGAATATCTGTTGGAGTGGCCGTTGCCCTTTCAAGTTTCCCTGGGAAGAGAATTGTTGTTAGCCTCATCAATACAGGCATGGGACTTCCACCAGTGGTGGTTGGTCTCTTTGTGACAATATTCTTGTGGAGGAATGGGCCTCTTGGTTTTTTTGGAATCCTCTACACGCCCATAGCCATGATCGTTGCCCAGGCAGTCATCGCTACCCCTATTGTGATGGGTATTACCTTGGCAGCCATTCAACAACTTCCTCAGAAACTCAGACTTCAAATTTTAGCTCTCGGTGCAACACGCCTCCAGATGATCTGGATTCTGGTAAAGGAGGCGAAGCTTCCCCTTTTGGCTGCAATCATGGCAGGATTTGGTGGTGTGATATCAGAAGTCGGAGCCTCCATCATGGTTGGAGGTAACATCAAGGGATATTCCCGAGTTCTCACAACAGCTACCGTTATGGAAACGAGTCGAGGAAACTTCGATATCGCCATTGCCCTGGGTATTATCCTCCTGTTGCTTGCATATTTTATCAATCTGACCCTTACCCAGATCCAGCAGAGGGAGAGGCCAAGGTAAGAATGTATTTTTGATACGTTCGACGGCACCAAACCCCGATTTTTAAATCGGGGTAAAAAGTGCCGCTCAGTATCAACCCTGAGCATACCCCGGGCTTCAGACCGGGGAGTCGAATGGGTTGATTTCGGAATGCAGATTGGGGAATGAACAAAATGGGTGAACAGAAACCAATATTGGAGATAAAAAGGATAGAGGTTAAAAAAGGAGAAACTGTCATACTAAATATTCCATCCCTGTCCATACAAGAGGGGGAAACCCTCTCCCTGATTGGACCGAATGGGGCGGGGAAAACGACCCTCCTGCAAACATTATCCTATTTATCGAAACCTTTTCAGGGCGAAATCCTCTTTAGAGGAAAGAAAGTTGAAGCGAATCACTCTGTTTTGAAATACCGGAGGAAACTGGCTATGGTCTTCCAGGATCCACTCCTTTTTGATACGACGGTCTTTAACAATGTTGCGTCCGGTCTAAAAATCCGCGGAATGGGAAAAAGTGAGATCCATGACAGAGTGATAGAGCAGCTTAACCGATTTGGAATAAGTCATCTCAGCCAACGTTCCTCAAAGACTCTTTCAGGTGGAGAGGCGCAGAGAACAAGTCTTGCACGGGCCTTTGCCATTCAACCTGAGATTCTTCTTCTCGATGAACCATTTGCCTCCCTTGATCCTCCAACCCGTGATTCCCTAATTGAAGACCTGGAACACATCCTTCAAAAGACAAGAACCACGGTGATCTTCGCTACACACGATCGATTGGAGGCCTTAAGGCTTTCAGACCGGGTTGCAGTGATGAATGAAGGAAAGGTCCTTCAGATCGGTGCTCCGGATGAAGTGATGAACCATCCTGCAGACGAGTTTGTGGCTTCCTTTGTAGGAATGGAGACAATTCTGACCGGGAAAGTAGTTAAAAGAGGCAGTGGAACCTTTGTGGCTTCCATTGAAGGTCAGGAGATCGAGGCTGTTGGGGATTCCCATTTGGGGGAGGCTGTGGTTCTATGCATTCGTCCTGAAAATGTCACCCTCTCCACCCACCCCTCCCGTGAAGGATCGAGCGCCAGAAACTTTTTTGCTGGAAGGATTGAAAAGATAGTCTCCTTGGGACTCTACCAAAAAGTCCAGCTCAATTGTGGATTTCCTCTCGTGGCTTATGTGACGAATCAATCCTTGGAAAATTTATCGTTGAAGGAAGGGAGGGAGGTGACGGCTTCTTTTAAGGCAACTGCCATCCATTTCATAAGAAGAATGGGGAGGTAGATTAACAAATCCCAAATTCCAAGCACCTGCCTGCCGACAGGCAGGTACTAGCCATGAAAATTATAGACAACATGAATGTTATTCCCGCGCAGGCAGGAATCCAGTTTTTTCATGAAGATTATAAACCTCTTTAATTCCTGGATTCTTGCTTCTGCAGGAATGACTATTAGTGGGAAATTTTTAACCATTCATTTTCAACGTAATGTTTCATGACGGTTACGTTCCTCCCTGCCTACCGGCAGTCAGGCATCAAATGTGGGAGAGGATTGGGGGGAAATTTCAAATATTTTTGGATAGTTATTTAGAGATTGGGTGATTAGAATTTATTTGGGGGTTGGAAACTGGGGATTGGAATTTCTTAATTAATTTCTAGGATGATGTATTTTTTAGTGCCTCCTGGTGTTTGAACAATTACCTCATTATCTACTTCCTTACCAATTAAAGCCTTGCCCAAGGGAGAAGCGATCGAAATCTTACCAGAAGGGATATCCGATTCATCAGGGCCAACGATCTGGTAGGTGATTTGGTCTCCATTACTTGGATTCTCCAAGGTTACCGCTGAACCAAAACCCACTCTGTCGTTGGGAAAATTGATGGTATCAATAATCTCAGAATTGGCCAATTTTTGCTCTGTCTCGAGAATCTTTTTTTCGATAAAGGATTGCCGTTCTTTGGCTGCCACATATTCTGCGTTCTCACTCAAATCACCATGGGCACGTGCCTCTTCTATGGCCTTGATCACCTGAGGACGCACCACCTTCTTTAAATTCTCCAACTCTTTGTGGAGTTTATTATATCCGTCACGGGTGATTGGATTTCTTGCCATAGACTTCTCTTTTTTGGGAATAAAATATAGCCGACCAGATTAAATCTGTCAACCCGAACCGCTCTCTCCCATTCCATAAAGAGGAGAAGAAGTATTATTCGGGAGATTGGAAATCGGAGAAAAAAGAGACTTAAAAACGTCGGTGGTAATAAAGATGGTATCTCCACCAATAGGGATAATCCCACCAAGGGTCATAATAGTAGAGAGGGTAATAAGAATAAACTGGATAATAATATTCCTCCCAAAGGTAGAATTCTTTGCTTAAAAGAAGGGGATACCGGTAATCCATTTCACCGACAGGTTTGATCTTCTCTCCTTTAATTTCACCGGCTACCGTGATCTTTCTTCCTCTCCTGAAGATGTAAGGATCTAAATATTTCTCAACAAAGACTAAGAATCTTCCTTCGGAGACATGTGTGACTTTTGGTTCTCCTCTCCAATTCAGAGGCCTCTGTAATACTTCGATCTCGGTGGTTCCATCTTTTTGATTGAGCGTCTTGATGATCTCTCCACCCCACATCACAAATTTACCTTTATAGGCATTCGGGTCTTGATAAACTTGAGTGAAGGTAAGAGAAAGGTCTACATTGGCCCTCAAATCATTTGAAATCACATGAGCACAGCCAAGGGTAAAAATAAAAAAAGGAAAAAGTAATAAGTATCGACATCGATTTACCATCCTTGTTTCTCCTTTAAAAATTTTAAATTATTCCTTTATTAAATTCAATGTAAGCTTTGGCTCTTAATTTTTAAGAGTTTCCCCTTGACCTTTCTTAGGAGAAATGAAAAGGCCTGCTTTTTTGCAGGCCTTTTCATAGAACAGTCTTGGATGAAATTTACCCTTTGAGGGAGTTTATAGATTGATGTTTGAGTACTTTTTCCAGGGTCTGGCAACCTGCTTGTTCTGCAAGAGCTCAAGGGCGGCACATACGTATTTTCTTGTATCTCGGGGCATGATGACATCATCTGTATAACCCCTTTCCGCAGGCTGATAGGCATGCTCGTACTTTGTACGATACTCCTGGATCAGCGTCTTTGCCGTCTCCTTCGGGTTAGGAGAGGATTTTATCTCCTTTGCGAAGATGACACTTGCCGCTGTCTCAGCACCCACGATATTCACCTTAGCCATCGGCCAGGAGAAGACGAGGTCTGCTCCAATGCTCTTGTCAAGCATGGCATAATGAGCTCCTGCATAGGACTTTCCTATGATCACGGAGACCAGAGGGACAGTAGCTTCAGCCCAGGCAAAAAGGGTTTTTGCCCCATGGCGTAAAATTCCCTTCCATTCGTGAGGAGAGCCGATCCAGAAGGCAGGGCAGTCAACAAAGGTGACAAGTGGGATATTGAAAAGGTCACAGAAACGGACGAACCTGGCCAGCTTATCAGAGGCGTCGCAATCCAGCCCACCCATCAGAACCTTAGGTTGGTTCGTTACAATTCCAGCCGCCATGCCATTAAACCGGGCAAACCCAACGATGAGATTTCGGGCGAAATATTTATGGATCTCAAAGAAACTTCCCTTATCTACAACCATGTTGATGAGCGGGTACATATCGTAAGGAACTCGAAGGTCCGGGTCTGGAAGAAATTCATCAAGCTCAGGGATCACTCTATTTGGATCGTCACTGCTCTCAATTCTTGGCGGTTTCTCTCTATTATTAGATGGGAGGTACGATAAAAGTCTCTTGCAGAGCTCTATGGATTCTTTCTCGTCTTCCCCAACGATATGAGTTCCGCCTGACTTCATTGCATGGGCTTCCCAGCCAGCCAGTTTTTCGAGGGTGATATTCTCACCGGTCTGGGTCTTGACAAAGGCAGGCCCAGCAATCCCCATGAAACCAGTTGTTTTACTCTGGATGAGAAAGTCATTCATGATGGGGTGATAAGCCTGCCCACCAAGGCATGGACCAAGGAGCAAGGCAATCTGTGGGATAATCCCAGAGGCAAGGATCTGAGCACGGAAGGTCCATCCATAAGATTCCAAGGTATCCATTCCCTCCTGGAGACGTGCACCCCCAGAATCATTTATGCCAATAAAGGGCCACCCCTTCTCCTTAGCGAAATCGAGAGCCCATACAAACTTCTTCCCGTGGTACTCACCAAAGGAACCGGCCATGGAGGTGAAGTCTTCAGATGCAACTACCACCCACCTGCCGTTTACCTTCCCATACCCAGTGACAACACCTTCGGCAGGTACAAGTTTACCTGCCATGCCAAATTCAGTTTGCCTATGCGTCACGAATGTACCAACTTCAGTAAAGGTACCAGGATCAAGAAGCATGTTGATCCTTTCCCGCGCATCGGTCTGTCCCTTTTCCCGACGTTTTGCTAATTCTTTCTCACCTCCCATTTCCAGTACAGCTTTCCGTCGCTTCATATAATCTTCATATATCGCATCAAACTTTCCCATTACAGACCTCCTTTCTTATATTCCCCTCCTAATTTAAATTTATGAATTTTTTCACAATATATTTACCAGAAAAAGTTTATTATAGCAAGAATTTTTTTCTGTTTACTTTTTCCTTTATTTCTGATAATTTATAAGATATGAAGATTTCTACTAAAACTCAATTGGCGTTGATCTTTTTAGCACTTGCCTGTTTTATAGGTGTGATGACAAGCCTTATTGTGAATTCCCTCATTACAAACCAGATTATTTCTGAAGCACAGGAAAGGGTAAAAGAAGACCTCAATACTGCCCGGTGGGTATATGCCTCTAAGATTAGGGATATTGACCGGACGATCCGATGGACATCCATCAGACATGTCTTAAAAAGAGGATTAAAAGAGAAGAATGTCTCCCCTATTCGAGATGAACTATCAATGTTGATGGTTGACGAGGGACTCGATTTTTTGACATTGGTGGATCGAAAGGGAACGGTCGTATTTAGATTTCATAACCCACGATTATTTGGTGTAAGTCTGATTCACGATCCTTTTATTAAAACAGCCTTGGAGAAAAAGGGGATTTCAGGGACTCAGGTGCTTTCGGGTGATGAGTTGTTAAAGGAAGGGGAGGCATTGGCAAAGAAGGCTATCATTCCATCCATTCCAACCCTGAAAGAGAAAGTGGTCAAAAAAGTTGAAGAGACCTCTGGAATGGTATTGAAATCAGCCCATCCGATTATCGATTTTAATGGCGAAGTTTTGGGGGCGTTAACAGGAGGGGTTCTTCTCAACCGCAATTATGAGATTGTTGATCGGATTAAGAACATCGTTTTCAAAGATGTGAAATACCGAGGGAAAGAAATCGGGACTGCCACCATCTTTTTGGGCGACTTAAGAATTTCGACAAATGTGATGGACAAAGAAGGGAACAGGGCGATCGGAACTCGGGCGATGAAAGAGGTTCAAGAACAAGTCCTTGGAAAAGGGAAACCCTGGATACATAGGGCATTTGTGGTCGATGATTGGTATATCACCGCCTATGAACCTATCTATGACATCCAAGATAAAATTGTTGGAATGCTTTATGTGGGGATGATGGAAAGTAAATACGCAGTGATAAAGGAAAGGCTTATCCTTCTCTTCTTCCTCTTCTCAATGTCAGGAATGTTGGTTGCCCTGACAATCTCCTTTTTACTTTCCTGGAAGCTCCAGAAAAGATAATCCCGATCTAATGTTATAATTCAACAGGCCTTAGAACCTGATCACCCTGAACCTGCCGAAAGGTGACATTTGAACTTTGTCATTTGGATTCCTACATGGTTAAATTTGAGAATTTTCTTCTAACATTTTTTGTACCCCTCACCCCCTCCGTTCGGCTGAGCTCACGACGAAGCCCTCTCCCCCGTTGGGGAGAGGGGAAGCCTGCCCGCCGAACAAGTTCTTTGGCAGGCGGGGGTGAGGGGAAATTTCAAATATTTTTGGCTAGAATTTAGGTTTCATTTGTTAATTCCAATTATTATCTCAAGGCCCTTTATTCCGCCCTCCTTTTCTTAACCCTCTTCGGAGACCCGAAATCAAAAGCCATATGACGATAATAACAATGCCGATCGCTAAAAAGTTCGGAGCCCCTATCTTTCTTAAAAAATCTGAGAAATATTCAATTGTCTCCATCATTCCCTAATCTCTGTAGTGGCAGAATAAAAAAGCATAGGGTTTTTGAAATCCTAATCAATTATACCAAATACCTTTCGGTTCGAGAATATAGCGAAGCTCTTCACGGGAAACTCCTCTCGAGCGATTTTAAAGGCAGCATCAAGCTTATCCTCAGGAGAAAGAACAGGGAGAGCGTTTAACTTAGCATCTTAAGAGGATATCCCTTCTCTTTTAACCCATCTCTGATCATTTGGATATGGTCTTCGCCGCGGGTCTCTAAGACCAAGATCACCTTTGAAGATCCGATGGGTACATCCCTTGCTGCCCGTTCATGGATGATGTGGAGGATATTGGCTTGTTGTTGGGCGATAAGGCTTAAGAGTTTCACCAGAGAGCCTGGAACATCCCTCAGGAGTATTTCAAAACGGACCATCCTTCCTGTTTGAGTCAGCCCCTTCTCAATGATCCGGTCGAGAAGATTGACATCGATGTTTCCACCGCTGATGACCAGAACGACCATATTTGCGTCAGTCTTCCATCGTTTCGATAACAAAGCAGCCAAAGGGGTAGCCCCTGCACCTTCTGCCACCAGACGCTTTCTCTCCATTAGCATGAGAATGGCTGAGGCGATCTCTTCTTCTGTAACGGTAACGATCTCATCCACCCTCTTTTTGATAATGGGAAAGGTGAGTTCTCCCAACCTTCTAAGGGCAATCCCATCGGCCAAAGTGGGCTTGACCTTCATCTCCACGATCTTTTTTCTCTTCAGGGAGTAAAAGGCAGAGGGGGCATGAACAGATTGAACTCCGATGATCTTTACCCTTGGTCTTTTCTTTTTGACAATGGTGGCAATTCCTGATATCAAACCCCCGCCACCGATGGGAACGATGATCGCCTCCACTCCTGGAACCTCCTTTAGAATCTCGATACCAATTGTCCCTTGTCCAGCAATTACCTCTTCATCGTCAAAGGGGTGGATAAAGGTCTTTCCCTCCTTCTCCAATTTTCTTGCATAATCGAGGGCTTCATCCGTATCCTTACCGAAAAGGATTACCTCCCCACCATAAGATCGGGTAGCCATCTGTTTTGAAAGTGAGGCCCCTTCGGGCATTATGATAGTCGATCGGATTCCTAAGAAGGATGAAGCAAAGGCAACGCCTTGGGCATGGTTTCCGGCGGATGCAGCCACAACACCTCTTTTTCTTAACGGATCGCTTAACTGGGACAATTTGAAGTAAGCCCCTCTGATTTTAAAGGAGCCTGTCTTCTGGAGGTTTTCCAGTTTGAGGAAGACCTCTTTGCCAGTAAGTTTTGAAATAGTATCCGAATAGATGATTGGAGTATGAAGGATCGCTCTCCGAATCTTATCCTGGGCCAGTTCGATCTCTCTCCAGAGCTCCACCTTAATGGACTCCCTTTTTTAATAGATTAACCCGGGGCATCCCTGAGATAGGGTTTTGGTCTACCCATACCTCACAACCGTAAACCTTTTCAATATTCTCTTTGGTGATCACTTCATGGGGAGACCCTATTTTATTAACTCTTCCCCCTTGGAGAAGGATGAGGCGATCACAATATTCAGAGGCAATGTTTAAATCATGGGAGGCCATGATAATAGTGAGGCCCTTCTCACGGTTTAGAGTGAGGATGAGATTCAGAAAATCGATCTGGTGATGGATATCTAAGTTGGCTGTAGGTTCGTCTAAAAGAATCACTTCCGGTTCCTGAGCCAAAGCCCTGGCGATAAAAACCCTCTTACGCTCCCCTCCAGAAAGTTCATCAATGGGTCTTTCGCCTATTGGAAGAATCTCAGTTGACTCCATCGCTTTTCTTGCAATCTCCAGATCCTTTTCATTTTCGAACATCAGATGGCCGAGGTAAGGAGACCTTCCCATCAGGACAATCTCAATCGCACGGAATGGAAAGAGAGAATAGGCCTCTTGAGCCACTACAGCAATTCTCTTGGCAATATCGGTTCGACTCATCCTCTTTAAAGGGACAAGTTCAAAGAGGACCTCTCCTTTTTGGGGGAAAAGGAGCCGGTAGAGAATTTTCAGCAGCGTGGTCTTTCCAGAGCCATTGGGCCCGATCACCCCAATAAACTCTCCTTTTCCAACTTGAAAAGAGATATCCTGAAGCACCCAGTCTTCGCGATACCGGAAGGAGATGGAATGAAGTTCAATCAAAACGTCTTTACCACCTTTCTCGTCCTTAAGAGGTAGATGAAGAAGGGACCTCCAAAGGCAGCAGTGACTACACCAACGGGTAACTCTACAGGCGCCAGGAGGGTCCTGGCCAATGTGTCTGAGGCGATGAGGAAAGAGGCGCCGACGAGCGCCGAAGAAGGAAGAAGGAGACGGTGGTCAGGCCCGAAGACTAATCGGACTGAATGCGGAACGATCAGGCCCACAAAACCGATCAGGCCACAGACTGAAACAGAGGCGGCTGTGATCAAAGAGGCAGAAATGTAAGAAACCAATTTCAATCTCTCCACATCCACTCCCATTTGCAGAGCGCTCTCTTCACCGGTGAGGATCAGATTTAAATGACGGGCCCGAAAGTAGAGAAAGAGGAAGCCAAATAAAATATAAGGGAAGACTATGCCGATGGCCTGAATATTAGAGAAGCTAAAGTCCCCCATCAACCAGAAGATAATGGTATGGAGTTCCTCTTTCTGGGAGATCGAGAGGAAAAACATGATGATGGCAGAAAGAAAGGAACCGATGATGACCCCTGCAAGAAGTAGGGTATTGGGGTGAATCTTTCCTTCCTGCTTCCCAAAATAGAAGACAACGGCGATAGTGAGAAGGGCGCCCACGAAGGAGGCCAGAGGGAGACCGAACGAAAGGGCACTCAATCCCATGAAGATGGCGATAATTGCTCCCACAGCTGCCCCACTGGATACTCCAAGGATATAAGGATCGGCCAAAGGATTTCTCAAAAGAGCCTGAAAAATGGCTCCTGAAACGGAAAGCCCTGCTCCGACCAGACCTGCCAATAAAGCCCTTGGAAATCTAAGAGAGAGGATGATTGCTCGTTCTGTTTCAGTCCCTCCGCCCTTCAAGCCCAGAATGGATTGGAGGAGGATAGAGATCGAACGAAGAGGTCTGACCTTTACACTCCCTATCGTAATGGAGATGAGGATGATAAGGATTAATAGGATACCGAGGAGGGCTGAGACGATGAGGACCTTTTTAGGCGTGATGATCTTCATGTAAATCTCATTGCAAAATGAAAAATTATCAATTAGCAATGGTCATTTTGCAGTGCTAATACAAACGCATTAAATCATTATACCCCCCACCCACCCCTCCCCCTCCCGTGGTCGGGTCTTATCCACAAGGGGGGAGGGTTAGGGTGGGGGTGATGTCATTTTAATTAATGCGTTTGTATTAATTTTGCATTGATTTCTTAAACCTTTCTGGATGAAGAATCCTTGCCATCTCCTCTAAACCATCAATGATTCTGGGTGACGGCCGATCGATCAGGTCTGAGTTGATAAGGTGAATACGGCCATCTTTGACTGCGGGGAGCATTTTCCAGCGGGCCCACTCCTGAACGATCCTCTGGTAATCCCCTTTTGGATTCATGGAACTAATGAGAACCACCTCCGGAGATCTTCTCAAAATTTCTTCTATTCCAAATCGAGGATACATCTCTTTCTCATGACCCGCGATATTCTCACCGCCAGCGATCTGGATGAGATCATCCGCAAAGCTCCCTCTTCCAACAGTAATAATTGGGGCCTCTCCAATCTGGAGAAAAACTTTGGGGCGAGGAAGGCCCTGGGTAAGTTCAACGACAACCTGCTTCCGCTTTCTCATCCCTTGAATAATAGACATGGCCTCTTTTTTTCGGTCCACAAGCTGACCGAGATGATAAATGCTCTTGAGGATATCATCAAATTTTTTTGGAAAGATGACATAGGTCGAAAACCCCAATCTTTCTAATCGCTCCACCATATCCCTTGTATTGCCAACCCCTGTAGCAATGATGAGGTCTGGCTTCAGGGAGACGGTCCTTTCAAAATCGATGCTGATATAGCTTCCAATGCGAACCTTACTCTTGGCTTTCTCAGGAAAGGTGCAATAGAGGGTTACGCCCACAATCTCCTCGTCGAGGCCGAGGCTAAAAAGAATCTCAGTGATGTTCGGGGCTAAGGAAACGATTCTTTTTGGAGGAAAGGGAATTGTCACCTCCCTTCCCACTTCATCTCTAAATTGTATGGAGGCAGAGTGGGAAACAGATGTCCAAATGAGGATGGACAGAGATAGAATTAAAAAATGAATCGAATGCTGAATTCTCATCGAAGTTGAAATTTAATAGGAATGTTGACCCAGAAGGGAACTGTGTCTTCCCCTCTCTTTGCAGGAATAAATTTCCATTGCTTCACGGCCGTAATGGCAGAACGATCCAGCGTTTCGTAACCAGACGAACTCTTCACCTCAATCTGGCCCACCCGACCATCTGAAAGCACTTCCACTCTCAATACCACCTCGCCTTCGTATCCTTTTCTCCTTGCCTCTTGAGGGTACAGGGGCTTCGGATTCTCACCATACTTGGGCTGAACAAAAATAATCTCTTTATCTAAATGAGGTTGGAATTTAACCACATTCTTGGTTTTTTCTACAGGGGGGAGATTTGCATGAGGATTTTCCCAAGATACCTTTGATTGTGGCATGGCGATGGTGAGGCTCTCTTTTTCGGAAGTTAAAATTGAACCCGATGGCTGGTAGATGTCCATCGCTTGGATGGTAGGTTCTCTTTCATCTCCCGTTTCTATTTTCTTATTTTGAAGTGGGAGGGATTTCGGTTCTTCAACCTGAATGTTTTTAGCCACAGCCTGAACAGGTTGAGTGGATTCAGGCTCTAATTCTTTTTTGTAGGCAGGTTCTTCCTGACTCTCCTTTTGCAGTAAATTTTTTTCTTCTTTTTTGAATGTAGTCTTTAATCGATGAGGGGAAAAAGAAACCGGGATAGGCTTTTTTTCTTTTACGAGAGGAAGTAAGGAGACTTCAATATTAAGGTTGGAGATGGGATCGATCTTAAAACTTGGAAATAAGAAGGAGACAGTAGAGAGGAAGAGGAGATGTATTCCCAGAGAAATAGAGAAAAAGATCTTTAGATCCAGCATGCCGTTCATATCCTAAATTCCAATTCTGATGGTTTATGAAATAAAAAACCCGATCTTCAGAAGAAAGACCGGGTTTTTTTACATCAACCTTCACAGCCTCCCACCGAAGACCTATTGTGAAGCGCATTCAGGCAGGTTTTCTGGCTTACGGATCATCCTACTATGGCCTGAAGTCTTTCAGTACTTCAAGACCTCCTTGCCCCTTCCCATCCCTTGCCCTTCGACAAGCGTTCGACTGAGCCCACGTCGAAGTCTCAGGGCTTCGGATAGTGGATCTGGCAAGTTTCGTCCCCGATTACAGCGGCGTGGCCGTCCCCGATTCTCACGAGGTTCCCCTTTCGGCACGAAGCCACCTAAATGCGGATCAATTTTGATTTTAAATATCACAATTTTTAGGTAAATGTCAAATTCCCTGGATTATCTTTTAGACTCCGATGTAATCATTTGGCATCTCCGAGGCAGAAAAGAGGCGACCGAAATGCTCAGAGATCTAAAATGCTTTTTACCACATCACGTCGAGATGAAACCTTCGGGATAAGATATTCTATGATGCTGCTAAGAAAGAGCGGCGAAAAAAGGAGTACTCGTTACCGCAGGTGGTCTAAGCACTTGAGCGTCAATACGGGGTATCACTTGAGGAAATGCAATCATGGGGGAGAACCAAGGAAATCTTGACTGCTCGAAGACTCTTCAGTACCATAGCTAAGGAATATGGCTATACGGGGCGAGAGATTGCGGCATATTTGCAGAAAGACCCTGCGGCGGTAATAGGGTATCTCCGAAGGAGTGAGGACGTTCGGAGAGAAGTAGATGCAGTGATCACTGACTTGAGGAAAGATTAACTCAATCTTTAAGTCTGACCCTTTATACTTTCGTGAATAAATTGTTTGGCCAACGAAAAAATATTTTTACAGAGTATTCTTTTTTGAAAAAGTCCAAGCACGGTCTGCATAACACTCCTCAATCTTCTGTTGTCCTGTTTTTCTTTTAACATACTTTTTAGATATTAACAGCCTCAGAATAGGATGGACACACCCTTTGCAATGAACTTAGGATTGCCTTGACTATGGAATTAACTCCCCCTTTCCCCTCTTAATCCAAGAGGGGGGTATCCCTCCTCTTAAGATAAGGGGAGGTCAGGTGGGGTTATGAATCCTTACGTTGATATCATCAATGTCTGGACTATTTTGAGAGCCTTAATATCACCCATCCAGAGGACTCCTCACGCCAAGTACATTCTTTGAAGCCACATGTGTGTAGATCATGGTCGTCTGGAGATTTCGATGACCCAGCAACTCCTGAATCGTCCTGATGTCATATCCTTTCTCTAAAAGGTGGGTAGCAAAACTGTGCCGGAGGGTATGAACCGAAACCTGTTTTGAGATCCCTGTTTGTAGTACCGCCTCCCTGAACGCCCTCTGGAAGGACGCAGTATGCATATGGTGTCGCCGGACAATCAGGGAACGGGGGTCTATAGAAAGGGATTGGGAGGGGAAAAGCCAGAACCATCCCCATTCCTTCCCCGCATTGGGATACTTTTTGTCAAGAGCCTCAGGCAAAAAGACCCCGGGAAGATTCTGTTTCCGGTCGTTTTCATACAATGATCGCACGGCAGCCATGTGCTGAATAAGGGGATCCTTCACCCGCTCCGGAAGAACCGTCCTTCTGTCCTTGTCCCCCTTGGCTGCCTTCACGATCACCATTCCCCGCTCCAGGTCAATGTCTTTTATCCTCAGACTGGCGCATTCCGTAACCCGAAGGCCACAGCCGTAGGTCAGCATGGCCATGAGCTTGTGCACACCTGACATTCTGCTAAGAATGAGTTCAACCTCTTGGGGGGTCATGATGACCGGCAGACGGTGTCTGCGTTTTGCCCTGACCGCTTCAATCAAACCTTCGATCTCTTTTTTTAGCACATGGCGATAGACGAAGACCAGGGCATTTAAAGCCTGGCCCTGGGTGGAAGAGGAGACCCGCCGTTCGACTGCAAGATGGGTCAGGAAATCCTGGATGTCTGTCGCTTGAAGTTCTTCATGTTTTTTCCCACCCAAGAAACCTTGAAACTGGTGAAGCCAAATTAAATAGGATTTCTCTGTATTGAGGGAAAGGTGCCTGAGGCGAAGAGCCTTTCTCGTCTCCTCCTCGATGACATTCCATTCCTTTTTGGAATCTGTGAAATGGGAAGGCTCTCGATCCTTTTGACGAGTAAGGAAAAAATGATAAAGCCGGAGCGCATGGTCAGCCTGTTTTACCTGCCAATCTTCATGGTTTGTAGACAGGTGGGTAAGAAATTGGTGTTTCTGTTCTGAAGCGATTTTATGTTCGATGGGTTCATTCAGGTATGCATAGCACTCTGAGACCCATTTGAGATAATAGGGAAGATTTCTCTCTTTGATTTGGCCGTTCTTAACCAGGAACTGATGAAATAGATCAAGCATAATTTAAGGATAACCTATATAACTGCAGTATAATCATGAAATTTATTTGTTTATATTACAAAATTTACTATTTTGTCAAGTTTTTTTCTAAAAAAAGCCTTGACAACCCCCCTTTATCTTTATATACTTTTGTCATCACTATAATAATATAAAAATAAATGTTAGGAGGGGACCAAAATGGAAAGAGATATGGACTTAATCCGTACAATCCTTCAAAAAGTGGAATCATGCAAAGATCCCTGGGGACTGCAAGAAACACTTAACATTGAGGGTTACGACCAGAATGAAATCTCATACCATATCAAACTCCTCAATGATGCCGGACTTCTTGAAGCGCAAGACGTGTCGACAATGGGGCGGGATGGGTTTCGGTGGTGGGCAGGACACCTCACATGGGCAGGACAAGATTTTTTGGACGCTGCAAAGGATGATTCACTTTGGAAAAAAGCAAAGGAGACTGTCATCAAGCCCGGAGCTTCCTTCACTTTCGATCTCCTGCTTGCCTGGCTAAAAAGTCAGGTTGGAACCGCTATAGGACTTCCCTGATAGTTCACGGAGGCAATGCGTTAACTTGGCTCGATGTTTAAGGTACTATCTCCTAATCATGCATGCAGCGGCCATAAAACGGGCCTCCCGGTGATGGCTGCATTAGGTAGGGGGAATATGATATGAAAAAGCTTATCCTATTTTTAATTATCGCTTTTATTTGTTTTATAGGTTATTTGGGCGCTTCTCCATATATAACAATTCATAAGATAAAAATTGGGATTATAGAACAAGATTCTGAAAAACTCTCCGAAAATATCGATTTCCCTTTATTGCGACAAAATTTGAAAGAACAATTGAGTGCCTATATGATGACAAGGATGGCGGCAGAACTGAAGGATAACCCCTTCGGAGCCCTTGGTGTAGCCCTAGCTTCAAAATTAATTGATGGACTAATTGACGCTTTTGTAACACCTTCCGCCCTTGCAAGCCTAATGGAGGGAAAGAAACCGCCTAAGGAAAGTGATATCAGACCATTGAGACCGACTAAGGATAAAGACTTGGAACCATTTAAGAGCGCAAAATATTCCTTTGATTCCATAAATAAGTTCTCTATATGGGTTCCTGCCGAGGAAGGTGGGGAATTTCGATTCATATTAACTAGGAATGGTCTGAGTTGGAAACTTAGTAACATTGTGATCCCTTTCAATAAATCTGAAATCCAGCAAATAGAATCCGTTAAGGCAGGAACGCCATCAATCAAATTTGAAATTAATAAATGGGGAGTTCAATACGGTTACGTAAAAGTAACCGGAAAAGTAACTAATATGGGAGATGCTATAGCTGACTCTATAAAAATTAGAATGAGAATTATTGATAGTAACGGGGTTCTTTTGGGAGAAGATATTTCTTATCCCGTAGGTTATTCATTAAGTCCAGGACAATCTGCTACAATTGAATTCCATTGCCGAGTTTCGGAGCTCGGGAATAAAAACTATTGGCCCCCCGAATGGAGTTGTAATTATCCTCTTACAGTTGACCAAACAAAAGCAGAAATTGGATGGTGATACAATTTGCGGTGAATTAACCAAAGGAAAATCCATTTGGGAGATTTAGGATCAGACATGATTATTGAGTTTCAAACGAAAAAGAGCACCTCCTAACAAGTCACTCCAGCGGATGGCTTACAGCCCCCGCTGAGTTAAGTCGTTATGTGTAAGATAAAAGAGGGGATATAAATTGGAGTAGTAAATGCGTTATTATTTTGACTGGGATCCTACTAAGGCAAAAATAAACTTAAGAAAGCATAGAGTCAGCTTTGAACAGGCATC
>Ga0194112_10002570_pt1 | contig 25860 bp, 20 predicted proteins | sample TA2MahC400mmetaG_FD_146191 | JGI IMG/M metagenome (GOLD analysis project Ga0194112, IMG submission 146191) | Freshwater microbial communities from Lake Tanganyika, Tanzania - TA2015016 Mahale Deep Cast 400m | ecosystem: Environmental > Aquatic > Freshwater > Lake | place: Tanzania: Lake... | reverse complement strand
GTTGCGGAGGTTGTATGATCCGAATGCTGCGTTAGAAATGTTGAGAAAGGTGGAACACAGCTCCCAGCGGCAAAGATTCCTTGGCAATTCTTTCTATCGCGAGGCAACAGAGCTTCTTGAGAAGAACAAAAGCCTGACCCGTGAGCAGGCAATTCGGCTGCAGAAGCTGCTCATCGAGCTCAACTGCTTGTCGTACGTCTTCACGAGGACGAAAAAGAGAGACGTTGAAATTCAGTTTCCGATTAGAGAAGCGAGAGTGATCCGTGTAGAGTTTACCCGAGCAGAGATGGAGTTTTACGATGCTGTTACCGAGCTGGTGGCTGAACGTTTCACAGCAAGGTCTGGATCCCTCCAGGGAATCTCATTTGCAGTCATAATGCCGCAAAGGCAAGTGGCAAGCTGTATTCAGGCCATGAAGGAAACGTTGGAAGATATTATACGCAAAGGAACTGTCAGGGCACCTTCCGGAGATGACGGAGATGTAATCGATCAGTCTGCGGACATTGACTCACCTTGGAAACTCGAGAAATCGGAACTGTCTGCAATCAAGAATCTCAGGGAAAGCGCGAAAAGGGTCGGCAGCACTGACACGAAATTCGAGAAATTCCTTGAGGCTCTACGTCAGTTGGAGAAGGAAGACCCCGAGTCAAAGATGATCGTTTTTGCGTTCTTCAAACGGACCCTGGGATATCTAAGGAAAAAACTGGGCGCGACGGAGTACGCCGATAGAGTAGCACTGATTCATGGCGATATACCTACCAAGGACAGACAACGAACTATCAAAAAATTTCGTGATACAGACGAGATCAAGATTTTGCTCTCTTCAGAAGTCGGTGGCGAAGGTTTAGACTTCGAGTTCTGCAACGTGATCTTCAATTACGACCTGCCCTGGAATCCGATGAGAGTCGAGCAGCGAATCGGTAGGCTGGACCGATACGGACAGCGGCATGAGAAGATCCTGATTTATAACTTCTCGATGGTGGGCACCATAGATGATGAAATCCTGCGTCGCCTTTACAACAGGATAAAGATTTTCGAGCAATACATCGGGGATCTAGACGCAATTTTAGGTGAGCAAATAACGGAGTTGACAAGAGACATGTTTAACACAAAACTTACCCGTAAGCAGAAAATTCAAAAGATTGACAAGGTCGCCGAAAACATAGAAAGAAGACAAAAAGAACTGGAGGAGTTTGAGCGAGAGTGCCAAAAATTCATAGGGCAAGATGAGTATTTCAATCAAGAGGTCACGAGGATACTCGAAACAAAACGTTTCATAACGTCGGACGAGGTCATGTTCCTTCTCAATACCTTCATTAGAAGGAACTTCCCCAAGACGACGCTGCTGCCTCCGAAGAGCGGCAGATCCAGTGTCTACGTTCTGAAATCGGACGACGACTTCCGAAGATTCGTGGCTCGATACTCTTCCGCAAGCGAAAACACGAAAGAGGTCGAAAGAAAATTGTCTTTCGACGGCGGCGCATTGGTGACTTTCAGTGATCAGGAAGCCTGCCGGGACGACTCTCTAGAGTTCATCACGATCCATCATCCAATAATGAAAGCCATCAAACGCTATTACGACGAAGAGAAGCATCAAATCTGCAGCACGGCGCAGTTTCGTTTGAAGACGGACGATCACGGGAAAGGTGACTATCTCTTTTTCATCTTCTTACTGGAGAAGTCAGCCCTCAGGAAGGACCTTGTTCTTATGCCAATACTTGTCAGCCTGGAGGACAACAAAGTTCACATAGGCGATAGGCTTTCCGAGAAGTTCCTGGGCGAAATAGTGAAAGCGGAATCCATTGATACTGAGAACATTGCGAGTTATGAAGCTGACGAGTTCGACAGAGCGTTCAAGGAAGCTGGAGAATATCTGGAGATGATTCGCGAAGAAGAGGAGGAAAAACTGAGGAGAACTAACGACACCTTAGTGAACAACCAGATCGAAAGCGTCAAGCAGGCAACTGCAATCAAGATAGCAAGGGCAGAGGAAACGATCGGAAAACTCCTGAAACAGGGCAAGAGGGAGGATGACCCGATAGTAAGACTTCATAGCGGCAGGATTCGCAACTTCAGGATTTCTATGGAGCAGAAAATACAGCAGTTGGAACTGAGGCGGCCGGTATCCGTCGGTTTCAATCTAATTGCAGGTGGAGTGGTCAGAATCGAATAATAGCAACAGACAGCTACGAAGATGACTGGTATGATTGGCGTGCATTCCTTGATGGGAGCCTCGCCAAATTGAATACAACCAAATCCGTGGAGTATACTCTTCACCCATACTTCCCTGATCCCATTCGAGTCATAGAAGACCGGGCGACAACGTTTGCGTTATTCAGTTCGGGCTGAGGTGAAATCACAACAAAAGCCGGTATTCATTTTGAGGATGGATCTGTCCAGACGCAATCGTACGATCTAAAAATAGAACGCGACAATTGGCCGAAGGGACAAGCCAGACGGGCGCTCCAATCCAACGAGGAACAACTCACTTACCAGGGATTATTCCACGCGAAGCACCCTTGGCGAGGACGAAGTGTGGCACGCTTCGAAAGTCCGAATGCCAACTCTCCAGGCAATCCGCGCGAGGTTGCCTTTTCATAATGCGAACGTTATCTGCAATTGGCTCTCTGGCACCTCGATGATTGACACAATCGACAAGCTCATCGGATTGGTAGTGAAGCCCATAGTTTTCGTCTTCCGTTACCTCCGAGAACAACCGATTATTACAATTTCACTTGTAGGAGAGAAGAGTCTTCAGGGAAATTCAAGAATCCCAGACTGTATCCACCTTAAGTGGTTGCGGACCCTCGTTCTCCATAATGATTCACCTCATCTGGCAAGAGGGATAAAACTCCTATCGGGTCTACCTGAAGGTTGGCAGATTCGGGCCGACATACCAACACGTCTCGAGGCTGACGAGAAGATTAATCTCGAATTGGAGATTGAAACTAATCTCAATCATCAAGAACTGCTGGACCGATATGGGGTGCATCTGCGAGATAAACTCGCAAAGGCATCTTTTCCCGATGTTATCGACGGGGTAGTTCTTGAATTTGAGATCAAGAACGAACGTGGCCGGACTTTCTATCAAACTTCTATCTTTAGAAGAAACAGTACTATTGAATCAACTATTTCAACGAAGCGGGCATACTAGTCGCCAACGACAACTAACGAGCGGCACATGACAAACGCCAAAGCGGCGCCCGCACACTGGATAGGCGATATTGAAGCTCAGACTAGCCAAATGAAATGTGTCCGTTCCATTGCTCGCTGCCACGGAACGAGTCAGTTGATAGTGGCAGCTCGCAACGGCGGTTTGCCTAAACGTTAAGCGCAATGCCCACGAGCGAGGCTACAAATGACACTGCTTGCCAACGAGATTCACGTTCAGGATAGTTTACAGCATACCGTAATTATCTTTGCTGCCGATCGACGGATCACGTTCTTGGGGAGATTCCATTCGCTGGGGAAAAAGATCTTTCCCATCGAGTACCTTAATGCTGGTATCGGATTCTTCGGATTAGCCGAAGTGTTCCCGGGCGGCAAGAAACAATCGATGTCGAGTTGGCTACCTCAGTTCATAACCCGTAACCACCGGATAAGGACTTTGGAAGAGTTCGCCGACACACTACGAGCTGAGTTGGACAACGTCGTACCTCGAGATCTGAAGACTTCGAATCCTTCTGGTTTTCACATCGCCGGATTCAACCAGTCTGGTCTCCCTGAGTTTTGGTTTGTCAGGAATATCGAACATATGGATGCGCATCGCTACATTGACCTACAGGATCACTACTCTGCGACTGAGGATTTTCTTGCCCGTGATGCACGACAATTCGGCTTCGACGGCCACTCGCCTACCGTGGCGCGGCCTTTCACTTGGTTTTACCGAAACGGCGACATTCGCGCCCACGTCGTGGCTTGGGAAAGACTCGACGGCATCATTGCCGACTTTCTATCTCTGCCTGACTTCAAGAAGCTAAACAGTCTCTGTGACTACGAAAGATTCATAGAATTCAAAATGAAAATGATCGCAGCAATCTACAAGGAGTACTCGACCGCTGCGACTATAGGAACACCAATCGACGTGTTTTCAATTGTTCCTAAGTGACCTGATGTGGGCACTGCGCTTAACACGCCCAACAACGACCCTCCATCTGTTGAAAATAGATTATGGTTGTCGCTCAAGGCTTTTGCTCACAGTTTGGTTTGCGGCTCCAGCCGCGAAAGAATTGATTATTGTAGCGGCGTCCGCCGCATCATTTAGTAGTTCGCAAAAGCCCTGCGTTGTTGGGTGATCCGTTAGCTGAAAATTGTTTTGCTGCATTCTACAACTTAACAACTCAAACCAAGAGTCACGATGGCTCCCACAATAGAAGAACTTCGTGCCCAGTCCACTGAGCAACTCATAAAGGAACATGATTCTCATGCTCGCAGTACAGTGGTTGGCATTTCGTACTACCTCGACGAAATTGCACGGCGGCAACAAGCCAATCAGACTGAAGCTATGCTTTCGTACACCAAGCAGATGAGGACAATGACAGTCATCATAACGCTCGCGGCCACACATGACCGTGGAACCCACACCACATCATCAATCATAGAATCCAAATGACAACTTCTGAGTTGCTTCAACTAGCAGGTGTAATCATAGCGGGGCTGAGTCTGCTAAGTGGTACCTCATACGCGGTCTACAAATGGATTCGTTCACGCTTCTTTGCGCTGAGCGTTAGGGTGGTGAATCCGGATGAGAACAGATTCTACATTTCCTCGATCTCAGTAGACCGCGATGGCCCTCCATTCGTGTCCTCCGTGGCCACGTGGCGCGTGATCGAAGTCTACAACCTATCGAGTGAGCCCGTAGTTGTCAAGGAGATCCTAGCCTATGAGCTCGCCACCGAGCCCCATCTGATCAAGGGCCCGCCCCTCAAGTCGGTAGCTTTGCTCAATGAACCTGCGCAACTCGGGGATCACTACGAACTTCCTGTTACTCTCGCAAGCCAACACGCCATCAAGTTTTGGTCTCTTGTTGATGTCTATATACCAAAGAAGCTCGGCATAGTCTTGTTCACGCTTTTTGGCCGATCTGCTGAACGCAATCGCTATTTCGAGCGCTTTTTCTATCATCAAAAAGAGCTGCAAGAATATCTCACGAAAAGCCTGCGCGACGATTTCAAATTCCTCGAGATTGGTGAAGTCTCTCTAGGCGGTCCCAAGATGAGTGATCCGCAAATTCACGTAAATGGCACGACTCTGTCATTCTCGAACCTGTTTGGGACTGTCCCAGCAACTTGTTCCGTTGACGTGATGAACTACTTGATTCAAACGAAACAGGATGCCGCCAATGTATTCGTTAATCCTTACAAACAGTATGCAATCCAGGTAGTGCTCGCCGACGGCAAGCGTGTGACCCAGAAGCTCGCAATCGGGCGAGATGCTCTTTGGCTCTTCCACCGACACCACTAATGTGCGGCACCCGACAAACGGCACACCGGCGCTCGCTGGCAAGTGTTGACAAGCCATCATGAAATGAAAGAGACAAGAAGGCCAATTGTTGTTTGTAGAGAAGGATTAAAGAAATTGGTCGGACGGAGAATCTCTTTGAGTACTCAGCAGGAAACCAAAGCACTCAGCAGAGTTCTAGCGCACGCATTTCGTGCCACTGTGAACTACCTTTTAGGCCGGGCACCTGTCCAGGCGGAAGTCAAGATTGCACATCGAAGCATTTTCGCATAACTTTCATTGGACGAACGAGAGCAGAGCCCGACCTCATATCGAAAACGCAGTCACCGCAACGTAACAATCGCATTCGATAAGATGTGGGGCTGCGTGGTCAAGGATTCCTCCCGTTGGAACAAGAAATGCCTCTGAATAAGAAACTCCTTAGCGAACGCGACATCTGCACCAAGTTCATCAGTCCTGCACTGGAAAGGACTGGATGGGATATTCAGACCCAGGTGCGCGAGGAGGTGAGCTTCACCAAAGGCAAGGTCTACGTCCGTGGCCGACTCGTGAAGCGAGGCCAGCCAAAGAGAGCAGACTACATCCTGTACTACAAACCTGGCATCCCGCTGGCGGTCATTGAGGCAAAGGACAACAACTACCCCGTGGGCGCGGGTATGCAACAAGCTTTGGACTATGCTGGCCGTGAGAACCTGGATCTTCCCTTCGTCTATAGTTCGAACGGGGATGCGTTCCTTGAGCACGACCGCACAAAGACATCTGGCCTCATCGAGCGGGAAATCTCACTTGATGCATTTCCCTCCCCCGAACAGCTTTGGCAACGGTACCGGAAGGCAAAAGGGATCGACGACACCGCCAATGAGATCATCACGCAGGACTTCTACGTCGATCCAACAGGTAAGGCGCCTCACTACTTCCAACTCAAAGCTATCAACCGCACAATGGAGGCAATCGCCAAGGGGCAGAACCGCATATTGCTTGTGATGGCGACTGGCACCGGGAAAACATACACAGCATTCCAGATCATTTGGCGACTTTGGAAAGCAGGCATCAAGAAGCGAATCCTGTTCCTGGCAGACCGGAACATACTTGTCGACCAGACTCGGAACAACGACTTCAAACCGTTCGGCTCGGCGATGACGAAGATAACCAGCCGGAAGGTCGATAAAGCCTACGAGATTTATCTCTCGCTGTACCAGGCGGTTTCAGGAACCGAAGAAATCGATAACATCTACAAAGAGTTCTCGCGTGATTTCTTTGACCTAGTCGTTATCGACGAGTGCCACCGCGGCAGCGCAGCCGAGGATTCGGCGTGGCGGGAAATCCTCGATTACTTTAACTCAGCAACACACATCGGTTTGACAGCAACTCCCAAAGAAACGAAGTATGTCTCCAACATCGAGTACTTCGGAGAGCCGGTGTTCATTTATTCTCTCAAGCAAGGAATCGAGGACGGATTTCTGGCACCCTACAAGGTTGTACGAATCGATTTGGATAAAGATCTGCAGGGTTGGCGTCCAGAACAGGGAATGCTGGACAAGTATGGTCTGCTAATTGACGACCGAGTCTACAATCAAAAGGATTTCGACCGAATACTCGTTCTTCTGAAACGCACGGAACTCGTCGCCAACAGAGTGACAGAGTTTCTAAAAGGCACAAATCGGTTCGACAAGACAATCGTGTTTTGTGAGGACATTGAGCACGCTTCGAGGATGAGGCAGGCCCTCGTGAATGAGAATGCTGATCTCGTGAGCGAAAACGAGAAGTATGTGATGAAAATAACTGGAGATGACAGTGAGGGAAAAGCAGAGCTGGACAACTTTATATTGCCTGAGAGCCGGTACCCGGTGATTGCCACAACTTCAAAGCTAATGACCACGGGGGTCGACGCAATCACCTGCAAGCTCATTGTCATAGATCAGAATATCCAATCGCTGTCCCTTTTCAAACAGATCATTGGCCGCGGAACGCGCATCAACGAGGACTTTGGCAAGCTGTTCTTCACGATAATGGATTTCAGAAAGGCAACTGAGCTCTTTGCCGATCCGAATTTCGATGGCGAGCCGGTACAGATCTACGAACCGAAACCGGAAGATCCCCCTGTCCCTCCTGACGATACTGCAAAACCTGGGTCAGACGACGAAACTATCATTGTTGATGTTCTTCCCCCCAACGGAGGTGAAGGACCGCCGACTCAAGCTCGAATCAAGTTCTATGTGGACGATGTGCCAGTGTTCGTGATCAACGAGAGAGTGCAGTATTACGACAAGGACGGGAAACTCATCACAGAATCGCTCAAAGACTTCACAAGAAGGTCTATACGGAAAGAATATGCGTCTCTGGATGCCTTTTTGAATGTATGGTCGAAGGCAGAGCGGAAGAAGGCTATCATTGAAGAACTAGAGAAACAGGGGATATTTCTCGAAGTGCTGAAGGAAGTCGTAGGCAAGGATTTGGACGCTTTTGATCTGATTTGTCATGTGGCGTTTGACCAGCCGCCGTTGACTCGAAGAGAACGGGCCGAAAACGTCCGCAAGCGAAATTACTTCACCAAGTATGGCGAAAAGGCGCGCACAGTTCTCAATGAACTGCTTAACAAGTACTCCGACGAAGGTATAGAGCACATCGAAGAGATCAACGTCTTGAAGCTCCCCGGATTCGGCAAGTTCGGAACACCAATTGAGATCCTCGAGAGTTTCGGCGGGAAAGAGAAGTATCTAGAAGCCCTAAATGAGTTGGAAACAGCTCTCTACAAAGCTGCCTAGTTCAATCACCAAACGGTTCAGAAGTGAGGTAATTGATCTATGTCAATCAGCACGGTCATAAAGTCGATTCAGGACATCATGCGGAAGGATGTGGGCGTCGACGGTGACGCTCAACGGATTAGCCAACTCGGATGGATGCTTTTCCTGAAGATCTTTGACGATCAGGAGAAAGCACTTGAGTTGATGCAAGACGACTATCGTCCAGTAGTTCCGAAGACACTCCGGTGGAGATCGTGGGCGGCCGATCCGGAAGGGATAACAGGCGAAGAATTGCTCGAATTTGTGAACAACACCCTCTTCAAGAAACTCAAAGAGCTTCCTGTTGCGGGCAACGGAAGGGCAATGATTGTGCGCGAAGTGTTCGAGGATGGCTACAACTATATGAAGTCGGGAACGTTGATGCGACAGGTGATCAACAAGATCAACGAGATCGACTTCAACAAGTCCGAGGATAGGCACCTCTTCGGCGACATTTATGAACAGATCCTCAAGGACCTTCAAAGCGCGGGGAACGCGGGCGAGTACTACACACCACGGGCCGTCACTCAGTTTATGGTTGATATGGTTGACCCCCAACTTGGCGAGAAGGTGTTCGATCCAGCGTGCGGGACAGGCGGTTTTCTTACAGGAACGATTGAGCACGTCCGTAGCCGATATGTGAAGAAGCCATCTGACGAGAAGAAGCTTCAACAGTCGATCTTCGGAGTCGAAAAGAAACCCATGCCACATTTGCTTTGTGTGACGAACATGCTGCTGCACGACATCGAGGTCCCCTCGAACATTCGGCACGATAACACGTTGAGCAGACCTCTGAGAGACTATGGACCGAGAGATCGAGTCGATGTGGTGCTCACGAATCCTCCTTTTGGGGGGATGGAGGAGGACGGGATCGAGATGAACTTCCCGGCGACGTACCGGACAAAGGAAACCGCCGATTTGTTCCTCGTTCTGATAATGCACCTTTTGAAAGACGGCGGACGTGCCGGGATTGTGTTACCAGATGGGACTCTCTTTGGCGAGGGTGTGAAAACCAGGATCAAGGAGAAGCTCCTTGAAGAGTGCAACCTACATACGATCGTACGCCTCCCGAACGGAGTGTTCAATCCTTACACCGGGATCAAGACGAACCTGCTTTTTTTCACGAAGGGAGAGAAAACAAAGCATATCTGGTACTATGAGCATCCCTACCCAGAGGGAGAGAAATCGTATAGCAAGACGAAGCCGCTACGCATCGAAGAGTTCGAGCCGGAGAAAGCATGGTGGAAGAAGAGGAAGGAAAATCAGTTCGCGTGGAAGGTATCCATTGATCAGATCAAAGTCGCCAATTACAATCTTGACATCAAGAATCCGAATGCTCCTGAAGCTGCTCATAGGGACCCAGAGGAGTTGCTTGCTGAGTACAAGGAACTGCTCAGCGAGCTCTCTGAGAAGCGCGAAGCATTGAGAGATGAGCTGAAAAGGTCGCTTGAAGGGAACAAGGTGTGACGACCAATCTACTCATTGCCAACTTCGATCTGCTCGCAGAGGCACCCAACGGTGTTCAGAGATTGCGCGAGCTCATTCTCCAACTCGCCGTTCAAGGAAAGCTCGTGCCACAGGACCCAAACGACGAGCCAGCCTCCGCACTACTTGAGCGTAGTCACTCAGACAAGGTAAAGCTCATCGCGGAGGGGGAAATCCCGAAGGGCGAGTCGTTGCCGTTAGCCACGCCAGCAAAGATAGCGTATGAACTGCCAACGGGATGGGTGTGGACGAAACTGGATCAGGTGTCAAACAAGATCCACTACGGATACACCGCATCGGCTGATCCGATCCTCAGAGACGTTCGGCTACTCCGCATCACAGATATTCAGAACGGCACGGTTGATTGGACCAGTGTTCCTGGATGTGAGATTTCACAGGAGGAATACGAAAATTACAGGCTTGGCAAAGGCGATCTTCTAATCGCCCGAACGGGAGGCACAATTGGCAAGTCCTATCTTGTGAAAGATCTGCCAGTGAAGGCCGTGTTCGCTTCCTACCTTATCCGAGTCATCCCAAAAAGGCACTTCAGTCCTGAGTATTTGAAGATCTTCTTGGAATCGCCGTTGTATTGGAGCCAATTGTACGCCAAGTCAATGGGGACTGGCCAGCCAAATGTAAGCGGCACATCATTGCGGTCACTACTGATTCCCATTCCGCCGGCTGATGAGCAGCGGCGAATCGTCGCGAAGGCCGATGAGCTCATGATCCGTTGCGATGAATTACAGAAACGCCAGAAGGAGAAAGAGCAAGTTCGAGTTACACTCAATGATTCGGCTCTCACACATCTTGTTGAGGCCAGGGATCCCAAGGAGTTCGCCACCCACTGGAAGCGCATTAAGGAGAACTTCGAGCTCCTCTACGACACACCGGAGACCGTGCCAAAGCTCCGTCAGACCATATTGCAGCTCGCGGTGCAGGGCAAGCTGGTTCCTCAAGACCCGAACGACGAACCGGCTTCCACGCTACTCCAGCGAATCAGGGCAGAAAAGGAAGAGCTCATCGCAAAGAGGAAGGTCTGGAAGGCTGAATCGTTGCCAGCGATCAAGCCGGATGAGATACCGTATAAGTTGCCGAGGGGATGGACCTGGTGCAGGCTGGGCGAGATCGGCAACACACGTGTCGGATTGACATATTCTCCGAAGGATGTTGCAAAAACAGGTGTTCCCGTTTTGCGCGCCAACAACATTCGAAACGGAAAAATAGACTTAGGCGGTGTAGTCAGAGTTAACATGGAGATCGACGACAATCTCGCGATAAAGGTTGGTGATATTCTGATTTGCACTCGGAGTGGCAGTAGAGCGTTAGTGGGGAAGGCGGCTTCTGTCATCTCGCTGCCAGAGAGAATGACATTTGGTGCGTTCATGGCAATCTTCAGAAGCGTCTGCAATCCTTTTGTCGAGATTTTTTTAAGATCACCCGTCTTTAGGAAGGTCTTGGATGAGGTTGGGACCACAACAATCAATCAGATTACACAATCGAATCTTAAGGGTTCGCTTTTCCCGTTACCGCCGCTTCCTGAACAGCATCGCATTGTGGCCAGAGCGAAGCATGTATTGGGTCTATGCGAAGACTTGGAAGTCAAACTGGCGGGCGCCGAGAAAGCAAGCGAAGAGTTGATGGGGGCGGTGGTGAGAGAGGTGGCGGGGGCATGATAACTACACCGACCGTCCTTATCCTAGGCGCTGGCTCGAGTTTGATGTACGGATTCCCATCGGGCGCACGGCTGAGAAAACAGATACTTCAGCGATTATCCAGTGGCGGATCGGAAATGCGTCGCACCTACGAGTCAATGGGATTCAACAAACACGCCGTCCAGGTGTTTCACGATGCGCTGCTGAAATCAGGTACTGAGTCGGTCGACGCCTTGCTGGAACACAGGACCGACTTGCTTACAATTGGAAAGACAGCAATAGCGGAAGCTCTTATCCCGTGCGAGAATGAAGCTGCACTGTTCAATGCAAAACGGGACTGGTACGGCTATCTTGCCGACCGACTTGATGCACCCTTTGACCGCTTCAACGAGAATCGCTTGACGGTGGTTACGTTCAACTACGACAGGTCTCTTGAATGGTACTTGTTCAATTCGTTGGGTGCTCGTTTCAGCAAGAAGCACGCGGAGGTCATTCGGCAGCTTTCGAACATCCCAATAATTCACTTGTATGGCACTCTTGGTGGCGTGCCTTGGGATAGCCATTCCCGTCAATATGATCCGACGTTGAACCCGAAAAGCATCCGACTCGCTCGTGATGCTATCAAGATTATTCATGAAGGCGAACGGAATGAAGAGGAATTTGACCGGGCACTCAACGCCCTGCGCACTGCAAAGCGAATCATCTTCCTCGGCTTTGGGTATAACCGAACAAACATATCTCGATTAGAACCCAAAGAATGGAAGAATTGTGGCCAGCCCATCGGCACAGCTGTTGAAAGAACGGAAATGGAAAACCAGGAAGCGGGCCGCTTGATTGGTCACGGCATCACGTTCGGAGATCCCAATTGGGATATCTTGACATTCTTGCGGGAGATGATCACTTTGGATCGCCCCTGACGGGATCACATCATGGCCATTTGCCCTCACCGTGATTGAGCCCAGAAATGCTAGGCAGCTAAAATCGTATCCAACAAGTCAACAGTTCTTGGAGGCGACGGTGAGAGACGTAGCGGGCAGCGGGAAATCATCGAATTGGCTAGGTCGCGAGAACAGAGCAATCGTTCCGGAGTGAATCATGAGAGTGTTCATAAGCCACTCGATGAAAGACACAAATCTCTTAGATGCTTTGAGGTCAATCTGCGCAAGCACGGGCATTACGCCTTTGATTGCTGAACACTCGATCGAATTGCAGCACACGATTACCGAGAAGATCGAGCGGATGATCGACGGCGCCGATTTGGTCGTGGTCGCGTTGACAAAGGATGGCTTCGACTCGCAATTTGTGCAACAGGAAATCGGTTATGCAAAGAAGGCGAAGAAACCTTTCCTTCTATTAGTCGAAGAGGGCCTCCAGCAAAAACTCTCAGGATTCGTCTACGGACGAGACTTCATCACAGTCAATCCAATGAATCTCGGACCCACTTTAGAAAAGATCAAAGTGGTGTTAAGTGTGGAGAAACAACAACGCGATCGCGTCACAGCCACCGCGAGGCAGCAAGCCGAGGCCCGGGAGAACTTCGCCAAGTTGTTATTGCTCATTATCGCCTTCATCTTCCTGGCGGGACTCTCAAAAAGCTAGTGACAGGCCTCGAGCGGTCACAAACGTGACTCAAGAACTGTCCCTCCAATCGAACAGGAAGCGGAGATGCTACCGGAGAGGTAGCCACCCCAATGCCTAGGTCGGCGAATGTCATTAACACCCCTTATGGACCTGCGCCAAGGGTAGAGACACCATTGCAGAGAAAGGCACGCCTATTACAGGGGCACTATCGTCATACGATTTTGCGGTTGCCCATTGGGACGGGTCCAACGCGGAACGCTGAACAACGGTACTGTAATATGCTCAGGAATGGGGAGACAAATGGTGGAAATTTCCTAACGACCGAAGTCTTTGAATACGCAAAGTTCCGATGTCGTGATAAGCGGGACGTTGAAACGATAGATAGATTTCGGCTATTCAACAACATGCTCTCCAGCATGCCAATGTGTTTCAATCTCTTCGTCCCATTGAGATCTGCCGTGCGAAGAGGCCATGCCTATGTTATGAGAGCTTTCCAATATCTACTACCACAGCTTAACATTGGACAACTGATCAATATCGAAATAGAGTTCATTCCTGTTCCAATTGATGAATACATCAATGATAAGTCAGCCTTTGATGTTTTTGTCGAATATCGCACCTCGAGCGGAGAGAAGGGTTGCATAGGAATCGAAACCAAGTACGTAGACGCCCTAGGCAGGAACAATCCGTCCGACATGGGCAAGAAGCACAGGGTGGCAATCGAAACGGGCTGCTTCACGCCCAGTGGTTTGGATTCTATCAAGAGAAGCTGTCCCCAACTCATCCGGAACTTTCTTCTGATTGAGAAGTATCGACTACGACACGGTTTCGTTTTTTCACATTCGCTCATACTTTCATTGAAAGAGGATAACGAGTCCGTTGAGGAAATAGCAGCGCTTAAGAAACTGTTGCGGCGGGAGACTCAATCCAAGATCGTGAAATTGTCGTTGGAGGATTTTGTCGATGCGGTCCAGAGATACTGTCCTGAACTGTATCGACGGTGGATAAATGAGTTCTATCGGCGCTACCTGGATTTCGACGTCGTAAAAGACTACTTGGCAATCGCCGATGACTGAGTGCAATGATCGCACGGAAGGAGTCACCTAATAGCGAGACAGCACAATGGCAAAGAGAAACAAGTCAACTAGAAAAACCCGCAGCGTGGTCGGCAAACTCATTAACTTCCGAGGTCTCGTCTACTCTCCTGTCAATGAACAGGGTGTAGTATTTCTCTTCGGCAAAGTTGCGCAAGACCTCGGCATGTATGTGGAGCTCATACGACCAGGCTATCCGGATTGTGTCGCGAAACGATACATCGGAAAGGATAGATGGGAGAATGTCAACATCGAATTTGAATACAAAAGTAGCAACTACAAGCACGACCCTGCGAAGTGTGATATGATTGTCTGTTGGGAGCATGACTGGCAAGAGTGTCCATCCCACATCGAAGTCATCGAGTTGCGAGAAATCATCAAAGGGTTGCCAAATTCTGTCATCGAAGCTCCAGACAAGCCGACATCAAAAAGCGAATACTCCTTGCAACATCACTACAGCAAAGGCACCCCACTCACAAAGCAACTCTATGACGACCTGATCAGGCAACTGCAGCAGGGAGACGACCAGATCTACAGCAAGCCTGCGAAGTACAGGATCTGGTTCTACTCCCCGAAAAGGGTTTTCGCAGCTATCAAGATCATGAAGAGACAGCTCAACATTCAGCTGTTCACCAACGGCAAGCGGCAAAAAGGTGTCGAAGAATTTCCGGGGGAGTACGGGTTCAAGTGGGGCCGAATGTACGTAGGGTCCAAGGACGAACTCAAACTCGCCGTGAAGAACCTGAGAAAGGCCAAGGCCCTCGTCAACGAATGTATCAGTCGGAACGAACCTACTGGCTGGTATGCTGAGACGGAATGATCATTATGTGAGCCCGACCTACATTTGATCCCAACGGCATGCCCTTAATGTGGGTTTCTTCTGCGACTCCGCAAAAGACCTTACTGAAGCACAAACCCGAGATCCTCACTAGCAAGTACCTCACCGGTTGGACGCCTGCCGACAAGGTTCTGAAGGCAACGGCACATCAGGGTGCGGGCAGATTTATCATCTTTGGCGGCATGGTCATGTTGCTCATTCCCTGAACCGCAGAAAGCTACCGAAATGCACCTTCGTCGAGACGAAAACTCGGCGGAGCCTTGGGATCCGGCTTGGAAATCCATGAACAGTATCCGTTCCTGCGGCCAAAGGAGCGATTGCATTCGTTCAAGAACCTGCAACGCCGATATGCTTCGATTTAGGGCAACCAGGTCGTTTCGCGATTTCAGTCCCCCGCCTGTGCCCTTTTTCCTTCCCGTTTGCTATGTTGGCCCCAAGAGATGATAGATCAAAATCAAAATCTTGTACCTATTTTGTACCAACTTTATCAAAAGAAAGGGATAAACCATCGAGCCACAATAGTTTATCCCTTATCAGTGGTAGCGGGGGCAGGACTTGAACCTGCAACCTTCGGGTTATGAGCCCGACGAGCTTCCAATTGCTCCACCCCGCGATCGTAGAACTAAACGTGCTTCCTTGCCAATCTCCGATTGTTGAGAGCCGACCTCTTTTGGCGGCTCGAAATCTCCCGCTCTCTGGATTCCGCTCCTTTTGCGGGATTCTGGAAAGCGGAACCGCACGCCTTTTGTGCGGGACTCCACCCCGCGGTATTTTCGCGCGGCAGCCTTGCGCGAGTCCCCTCTTCTGGGTCGAGTCGAATCCTTCGACAGGCTCAGGATTCGATCCCGAGCGAAGTCGAGGCGTCGAAGGGCACCCCGCGGTGTATTTCATTTACAATATACAACCATTTTGCACCGATGTCAAGATACCTCTGACCCATACCCATCTCACTGAATCAGTTGACATATTCCGTTCCATTCCAGCAATACGAACAAGATCGCCTTCACACCAGCACACGCAGTAACTCAAGCATTCATCTCTCAATACATGGAACAAACAGGAATGTTTGTCCCACCGAGATTTGCCGGATCAGACAGTCCTGTCGAATCACCCGACTGACAATCAACCACAGAAGTCCCACCTTTACTTCTTTTTTCCTTATTATCACTGCAGTGAAAAGCGACTTCAGCAATATCGAATCCATCTTCTCAGAAGAAGGAAGACTCTCCTCGCTTCCCTCATATGAGTACCGTCCTCAACAGCTTGCGATGGCAAAAGCTATCGTGGCAGCGCTCGATTCACACACGCACCTCATCATCGAGGCACCGACGGGGGTCGGCAAAAGCCTCGCATACCTCGTCCCTGCAGTGCTCTATGCTCTCAACGAAAACCGTAAAGCCATCATCTCTACACACACGAAGAATCTTCAGGAACAGCTGCTGCGGAAGGATATCCAAATCGTCCGCTCCCTCCTCGGCAGAGACTTCACCGCGGTCCTGCTGAAAGGCCGCAGAAACTACCTTTGCACGACAAGACTTCGGGCAGCATTTCAACAGCAGAAACATCTGTTTGAAAAAGAAGAGACGAAGGAACTCGAGAAGTTGAAAGAATGGGCGGAGACAGCAGTCGACGGCGACCTCGAAAACATCCCCCTTGTGCTCAGAACCGACGTCTGGCAGCAGGTCTGCTCGGAGCAGGGGGCTTGCAGCTCAGCAATCTGTGAATCCGACTGCTTCTTCCAAAAAGCCAAAGCCCGTGCTCGTGAAGCCGACCTTGTGATAATAAACCACGCCCTCTTCTTCTCGCTGTTTACCCTCCAGAGTGGAGAGGATTTCTTCCTGTTCAAGGATGATTTCGTGATTTTCGATGAAGCCCATACTCTGGAGCAAGTCGCCGGCCTCACTGTCGGTAAGAGCATCTCTCGTGGTCAAGTGCTCTACGCCATTCACCGGCTCTACAATTCCAAGACCAGAAAAGGCCTGCTGGCAAGGCTCCGCACCAAAAGCTACCGGGAACTATGCGAACAGGCTGAAGAAGCTGTCCTCTCATTCTTCGAGAGCACCACTCGTGCAGCGCGCCTGTTGAATCCGAAATCGAATGCGGTGAGGGTCCGTTACGCGTACTTCGTGGCAGACACTCTCACGGCGCCGCTCCGTCTCCTTCATGATGCAGTCAAGGAACTTGAGGAGGATGCCAAAACGAAGATCAACAAGGACGAGCTTGCTGCGGCGAAGAGATTGGTGGGGGAAGCGGAAACGCTGGTGAATGAATTCCTCGAGCAGCCCAATCCTTCGCTCACATATTGGGTCGAGCTCTCCGCCGGACGCACGCAGAACGTCTTTCTTCACACTGCTCCCACGAGCGTGGCCGAAAGCGTTGGTCCCAGGCTCTTCAAGGAAGGAACATCTGTCATCATGACGGGCGCGACGCTCTCGGTCAACGGGTCGCTCGACTATTTCCGGCATCGCATCGGCGCATCCTCAGCTGAGACGCTTGTGCTGGATTCGCCCTTCGATTTCCAGCGCCAGATGCGCGTGGTGTTGGCAAGAGATATCCCGCCGCCAGACGACCCGGACTTCGAGCACGAGCTCCCGGAATGGATCTATCGCTCACTGCTTCGGTCGAAAGGCAGAGCACTTGTCCTCTTCACCAATGCGGCCCTGCTCCAAAGGATGGGAGATCGATTGCACGAACAACTCGAGTCGGACGGGCTCACGTTGCTCCTCCACAACGGCCTCACCTCCCGGCATTCACTGCTGGATGAGTTCAAACGGGATGTGAGCTCTGTGCTGTTCGGCTTGGAGAGCTTCTGGATGGGTATCGATGTCCCCGGCGAGGCGCTGGAGCATGTTATCATCACGCGCCTCCCCTTTGCTGTACCGGATCATCCGTTGATCGAATCCCGAATGGAGTTCATCGATCAGCATGGAGGGAACGCGTTCGCAGACTACACGTTACCCGAGGCGGTGCTAAAGTTCCGGCAGGGCGTGGGACGGCTGATTCGCTCCTCGTCCGATAGAGGCATGGTGACGGTACTCGACTCCCGCGTTCTGACGAGACGGTATGGTGAAATGTTCATCCGCTCGATTCCGCACTGCCCTGTTGAGATCGTGTCCGCAAGTGGAGATGTACAGGAACTCGTTTGAACCGACACTCAGACCTTGTCAAGGTAAGGGGAATTAGCCTGGAACCTTGACAAGGTTCGAGGTCTCATGCCGAAATATCTCGACGATCATATTTACCATGTCTACAATCGAGGCGCTCACAAGCTGCCGCTCTTTGCGTCCCTATCGCCGCCTTCTCTCTATCTTCGCAAAGTACAGGGATCGATATAACGTTGCTTTGCTAGCTTATTGTTTGATGCCTAATCACTATCATCTCGTGCTGAGACAAAAAGAAGGTGGGAGCATCTCCGGTTTTCTAAAAACCGTGTTCAACACTTACACACAGACCATCAATGCATTGACAGGACACAGCGGCACCCTCTTTCAGGGGCAATCGCATGGAAAGGCCGTCGAAGATGACGACTATCTTGTCCACTTGATCAGATATGTCCACCTCAATCCGGTGCCCGCACAACTTGTGAGACGTCCGGAAGAATGGAGGTTCTCTGATTGCAGGGAATGGATGGGATTGGCAGACGCAACGCTTACAGATCTGAGTGTGAGGAACGAGTACTTCGAAGACGGGAAGAGTTACAGGAAATTTGTTGAAGCGTATTGGGAAGAGAAGGACGGAGAGATTGTCGACCGATTGTGGCCGGAAGCTCGGAACCTTGACAAGGTTCGTATGAGAGCCCCTAGAACCTTGTCAAGGTAAGGTACGCTAGTTAGGCAAGTTTGTCCATCGTCCATGTCTGGCCGACTGACTCCAGAGCGACGCGGTCCGAGGCATCTGCAAGCGCACGCTTGAATCGCGCGATCGGCTCCATCGTCGGCTCTTCGCTCTGAACGAACGTCCGCCAGTGAATCGGAAGGATATGCCGCGCCCCGAGATGGTTTGCCATCTCAACGGCCTGTTCCGGATTGGCGTGGTTGGAGATCCAAGGATCGTAGGCACCGATCGGCACGATCGCTAGATCGATCGGAAGATTGCGCTTACCGATTTCTTTGAAGTACTCCTGATACGCCGTGTCTCCGCCGAAGACGATGTGGCGGCCGTTCTTGGAGATCAAATACGCGTTGTAACTTCTTCCGTTCCAGTAGCCCTTTGAACGATCGTTCTCCCACGGGTATCGCCACCCGAAGTGCTTCACCTGCAGAGCCTCGATCTCCACATCACCGATCCCGGTCGTTTCTCCCCAATCGAGCTCGTGGACTTCCAGTCGCCCAAGACCGTCAATGACGTCAAGGGTATTCTTTGCCATCACCATGGGGATCTTCGGATCGAACTTCTCAAGCGTAGGAAGATCGAGATGATCCAGATGAGCATGGGAGAGGAGGATAAGGTCGATGGCCGGGAGGTCCTCGAAGGACAACGCCGGAGCAATCAGCCTCTTCGGCCCAAGCGTGAACAGGCCGAAGACGTCCACTCCGATGCGATGAAAAAGTACCGGATCCGTGATGATTTTCGTGCCGAAGAAATTGATCAGAACCGTGGCGTGGCCGATCCACGCGGCGGTGATTGTCGCGTCGTCCCAGGACATTGGATCCGGCCGGAATTCGGGCTCCACAGTCTCGTGGTCCCCGAAGAGCATCTCCCACCTCGAGCGTTTCGGCTCATCACTCTGTCCGAGGAGCACTTCTGGTGCAAGGGCAGTTAGACCCAGGATTTTCAGGAATTTCCGCCGGCTGGCCATGCGTTGGACGTCGTATTGAAAGGATGAAGAATGAGATCGAACAAAGCGTTACATCATAGAACATTGCCGATGGACGAAAAATTCCCCGAGAGATGGGACGTCCCACGCACCTCCAAGGTGCGTGGGACGTAACCTACCAAAGCTTCTTCAAAAGATAGATGAACACCGGCGCTCCGAGGACAGCCGTTACAGCACCGACCGGGATTTCGGAAGGAGCGAGAAGAGTCCTGGAAAGAAGATCGCACAGAAGCAAGAAGGTCGCTCCTCCCAGAAACGAGGCAGGAAGAAGCAGGCGGTGGTCGGGACCGAAGAGGAGACGGCACGAGTGAGGCACAACGAGTCCGACAAATCCGATGACTCCACTCACGGAGACCGCGAGGCCGGTGATCAATGACGCCAGGAGATAGGAAACGCGCTTCACCCGCTCAACCTCCACTCCCAGATGCATCGCCGTCTCATCGCCGGTGGCTATCAGGTTGAACAGGCGAGATCGGACGATGAGTCCGGCGCATGCAAGAACGATCAACGGCGCCACGATCATGATCGAGCTCATCTCGGCTCCGCTCAAGTTACCGATGAGCCAGAGGTAGGTGGCGCGGATGTCCTGTTCGGCCAGCGCTGTGAAGAGCAGAATCAGTGCGCTCAGGAACGCCCCGACCATAACGCCGGAGAGCAGGAGCGCATTGGTGTCCAGAAATCCGCGGCGATGCCCGAGCACAAACACCAGAAACATCACCAGTCCCGACCCGACGAACGAAAAGAGCGGCGTCGTCAGTTGCGTCATTCCGATACCGATCAGAAGGGCGGTCAACGCGCCGGCGGTGCCCCCGCTTGATATGCCTAGGATGTACGGCTCGGCCAGTGGATTCCTCAAGAGCGCCTGCAACACCGCTCCAGCCGTCGACAACCCTGCTCCGACGATCATTGCCAGTAGTATCCTGGGCAAGCGAATCTGGAAAAGAATGGCTCGCACCGATTCGTAGGACGGTTCGCTCGACGCAAACGCTGCGCCCCACGCGTCAGCAAAAGATACGGGCGTTGCGCCGATCATCAACGAGAGAGTCGCGACTACGAGAAGGACGACAGTCAGCGATCCGATCGTGAGGATCGTCTTGCGAAGGGTCAACGGGGCTCTGCTCAAGGCGATCCCCTCCTGACCTTTGTCACCGGAGACTGACCTTTCAGGGCTCGCCACATTTCGTCCAGTAATCTGCCGATCCCTTCTCCTGTAGCGGCAGAGATGAGGACGACAGGGACTTTTCTCCCAAAGGTCATTCTTCGCAACCGCTTCGTGGTTCCTTTTTCGAAGAGATCGATCTTCGTCAGCGCGACGATCCTGGGCTTTCTGGCAAGATCAGGATTGAAGCTTTCGAGCTCGTTAAGCAGAATGTCATGGTCGCGCTTCGGATTCTCGCTGACCGACTCGATCATGATCACAAGCACTTTCGTCCGTTCGATGTGCCGCAAGAACTGGATGCCGAGACCCTTTCCCGCGTGCGCGCCTTTGACCAGTCCAGGCATGTCGGCCAGCGTGAAGCTCCTGCCTTCACCGTACCGCACAATCCCCAGATTGGGCGACAGCGTCGTAAAGGGATAGTCGGCAATCTTGGGCCTCGCAGCCGAGACCACGGAAATCAGCGTCGATTTCCCTGCGTTCGGGAATCCCACCAATCCGACATCGGCAAGCAGTTTCAGCTCCAGCAGAAGAAAACGCTCCTCACCCGGCGTTCCCGGTTCTGCGATGCGAGGGGCCTGGTTGGTCGGCGTCGCGAATTCTGCGTTCCCCCTTCCTCCCTTCCCCCCTTGCGCGACAACGACCTCGTCGCCGTCAGCTACCAGGTCTGCGATGATCTCGCGGTTGTTGGCGCTGAGAACGAGTGTCCCGCATGGGACTTTGAGGGCCACATCGCTTCCGTTTCTGCCCGTCTGAGTCTTCCCCCTTCCGTGCTCGCCGTTCTCCGCCTTGTAATGGCGCTTATATTTGAAGTCGAGAAGGGTGCTCAGCTGCCGGTCAGCACGGATATGCACGCTCCCGCCGTTTCCACCGTTGCCGCCATCCGGTCCCCCTTTCGGCACAAATTTCTCCCGGCGGAAGCTGATGACACCGTTGCCACCGTTTCCGGCTTTGACGTAGATCGAGGCTTGATCGATGAACTGCATACGGGGGTAACGGCGTAGTGGTTAGCTTGTACCGCGTGAGGTGCACCTAGCCTGTCGGTGCATCGCCAACGGTTGGCAGGTAACGACTCTGGATTTTGTCGGTGAAGAGAATGGCTTCTTCTGAGAACGGATCAATATCATTCACAACGAAGATAGTCTCAAGGTATTTCGCAACGTCTCTCCAGTCGGAGATCCTGTTCAGCTCGTCCAGAGCTTCCCGAAAGGAAACTTCGTCTTTTCGGAAGATCTTTCTTGTGAACAGCCGTTGCTCGGCAGGCGTGAAAATCGAATGCAGGTCGCTATAGTCCAGTGATTCACCCTGCTTGTGCAACTGCTCCGATTCGGGTCTGTCCCCGGCTGGAGCCGAGCTGACTCCGGACGCCTCCAGCTCCTCGAAGTCCGAAAAGACCAGCACTGGGCCATGACTGACCTGAGCCGTGTCAGCCGGTTGTGCAGCGACCGGTGTGGGCTTACTCTCTTCCCGGGGTATCTCCTCCGACGGTGCCTGTTCACCGTCCGGCTGGAGCTGAGGAAACGTCACGCAGGCCTCGTCATTGCCCGTCCTGACTTTCTCTATCACGTCAGCGAGATAGTGGAGCGTGATGTGGCTCAGACCGTCGCGATCGCGTTCAGCTTCCAGTCGCTCCTTGATCTCCTCTAGTTTCTTATCTTCGAAGAAAACAATCACCGCGTTAATCGGAATACTCGCCTCCTCCAGACGCGCAGCCGGTGCAGGCAAGGCCGCTTCGATGAAGCGCAGCATCGGTCGTGTCATCAAGGCAAGCTCGACGCTGGAATGACTTCCCACAATCTCCCGATCGATCTTTTCGAGCAGGGAGCTGAACTCCTCGTACGTGAGCTCCGCAAGCCCCCGGTCATCGATGAACCGCTTGATGATCTCCCCGTAGTACTCATAGTCGACGCAGTACTTCAGCTTCTTTCGGATTTCAGATGTGGCGCGGCGGCGCTGATTTTCAAATATGAAGTTCAACAGCGTCCATTGAGGACGGCAGAGGAAGTTGAATTGGAAGTGCACCGCATGGTCAAGCATCAGCTCGAAGTCGTGCTGACCAAACGCGTAGTTGTGCACGAGCAGCAGGTCGATCTGTTCCTGCAGCCGGACCACCTCCGGCAGCGAGTACGGAAACTTCTTTGACCGAGCCTCCTCCTGCCGCTCGTTCTGCAGCAGTTGCTCAACCCGGGACTTGAAATACGCCTTGATGGCCGGGTGGATGTCTGAAGCGAGAATATCCCTTAGTCGAAAGGTCTCCGCCTCGCCGATCGTCCGGGCGCGGACGGAGTTCATAATCATCTCGATTTCCGACTCAAAGATGTAGCCCATGTGCGTCGCTGAAAAAACAGTGAATTGGTGAATGGTGATTGCTTAATTCGCCAATTAACCATTTAACAACTATTTGTTTGCCTTCATCAGTGCCGTCACCCGATCAATTTCTCGCTGCGCACCTGCCTTGAACGTTGCATCGATACCCGGTCGATCCATGATCTGTCTATACATCGTGATGGCTTGGTCGAACTTCGACATCTTCTCATACGACTGTCCGGCCATGTAGTACGACGTCGCGACCCAATCGTTCTTGGTTCGCCTCGTGACCAGGTATGGGACTTTCAGAAACTCCAGGATTGCCTGCTGGTAGTCTCCCTTCGCGAAGCACGCTTCTCCGATATAATACCGCACCTCCGCCTCAAAGTCCGCATCGGCGCTCTCCAGCAAGCTTTGCAGATGTAGAACGGCCTGATCGTAGTATCCGAGCCGCTGGTACAGAATTCCGATCTCGACGCGCTTGTTGATCAACTCTGGATCTTCTGGAAATTTCTCAATGTACTTGCGCGTCAAGTCCAGCGCGGCGTCGAAGAGCGTGAGCTCTTTGTACGCCAGAATGAGGTTGTTCATCGCATAGCGCAGAAGCTCCGGTGCCCGAGACTCGTGGTCGACGATCGCCTTGTACTGCCGGGCGGCGGCGTCCCATTTCTCCTGATTGTAGTAGAGATTCCCCAAGCTCAATTGTGCTCTCGGCGTCATGTTGTCGTTCGGGTATCGTTGGAGGATCGACTCATACGTCCTGATCGCTTCCTGCGTGTTCCCCGACAGTTCCGCCACCCGGGCGTTGCCCAGAAGTGCCCCGGGAACAAGGGCTGTGTTCGAGTATTTCTGGACCACGTTATCGAAATACCGCTTCGCGTTGGCCGCATCCTCCCGGCGAAGATAGTACAGCCCCCGCTCGTATTCGAACTCCGCTGCATATCGAGACGCACCCGGATACCGCCTGATGAGATCGCCGGCACGGGCATCAGCTTCCTTCGTATTGTTCAGGCGAAAGTAGCAGACAGCAACTCGCGACATGAGATACTGCTTCAGACTATCGGTCTCCGCCTTCTGTGCCAGATCGCTGTAGCGGACCACAGCGTCAGCATAGTTTTCATTGCGAAAGAGCAACTCCGCAGCCTCAAAACCCGCCCGATTAAAGCCCCCCGATGGACCACCCGACAAGCGACTGGCCTCCTGAAGATACCGCGTGGCGAGCGCAACGTTGTTCTCCCCACGAGCAATCGTCGCCAGGGAGTAGTACACTTGTCCGGCCTCCTCAGAGGACTGATCCCGCATCAAGTATTCTGCATAGAAACGTTTCGCGTCGGCACGAGCACCAGTACGATCGTAGCAGGAGGCAATATTGAGAAGCACCCTCCGTGGGACCTCGGCTCGCTCAACCACATCCGCTCCCCGGGCACGAAAATAAGTCAGGTACGACTGGATGGCATTCGCGAAATCCCCGGCCTGATAGTAGGCATCCCCGCGGGCAGCATCGAGATCCCTGCTCAGGTCGGTGTAGAAGTATGTCTGCGCGATGGACTGATACAACCGCACGGCCTGAACCGCGTTCCCTTTGCTCGAATGATACTGGCCAAGCGCCCACGCGGCTTTGGCACTCATTTCATGACCGGGGTATTTGTTCAGATAGTCTTCCAGCACGGCCATTGCCGTGTCCCGCGCTCCCATTGCAAGCAAGGATTCGCCGAGGCCGTACATCGCATGAGGACGGATATCAGGAGAAGGATTCGATCGCAGCGCCCACTCATATGTCATCGTCGCATCCTCGAACGCCTTCACTCCGCGATATCCTTCCGCAAGCGCAAAGTGCACCAGGTCCTTCCTTCTGGCTGAGGGATAGGTGTTGAGGAACGTAATGCCGGCGGTTCTGATCTCGGAGACCGTTCCTGCTTGTTGAACCCTGAGCTTCAAAGCGGCGATCATTGCGTCATCGGCAGATTGGCTTTCCGGAAATCGCCGCACGAGGGTGTCGTAGGCTGCGATCGCCTTTGCGAGGGTGCTGTTCGCAGCGTCTCCCCGCTCCAGCTTTTGCCGGAGAGCAAGATACTCGTACGCCTTCGCCTGATTGTACCATGCAACCACCTGGCGATTTTGCGGAAGCTGGGCCTGAAGGGCACGACCGTACTGATCTGCCGCCTGTTGGTAATCCTTCAAATCATGAAAGTAGATCTCCGCCAGCCGAAATGCCAGGTCTGCTTTGGATTCCTGGGCGATGACATCTCCGATGAGCAGTGCAAGTTTTTCAAGCCCCGCATCCTTGTTCTTGAGTTGGAAGAGATGAATCTGTTCGGCTTCGGTCCGCGCCCTCCCGACGTACTCGCTCGCGGGGAACCGATGGATCAGCGCTTCATACGTCTGCACAGCGGCCTCGAGCGACCCCGATAGACGCAGCGCCTCGGCTGAGCCGAAGAGCGCATCATCAACGACAGCGCTGGTTGGATATTCCCGAACCACAGACTCAAACAGAATCAACGCCTGCCGGTAGTCCTTGACTTGATCAAGGAACGTTCGTGCGGCTCCCAGAAGAGCTTCGCCGGCCCGAGGATCGTCCGGGAACTGATCCCGGTATCTCTGAAACAACCTCGTTGCTTCGCTGTACCTCCGCGCCGCTGCAGTGGCTTGAGCGGTTCTGAAGAGAACATCACGGCGACCGACGGTGAG
>Ga0194112_10002569_pt1 | contig 25873 bp, 28 predicted proteins | sample TA2MahC400mmetaG_FD_146191 | JGI IMG/M metagenome (GOLD analysis project Ga0194112, IMG submission 146191) | Freshwater microbial communities from Lake Tanganyika, Tanzania - TA2015016 Mahale Deep Cast 400m | ecosystem: Environmental > Aquatic > Freshwater > Lake | place: Tanzania: Lake... | reverse complement strand
CGGAGTTATGAGTCTCCCCCCAGACCCCCCTCATTACTACTACGACGGCGAATAATTTACTTGACAAAAATAAACCAGGGTTAGGGTGGGGGTGATGTCATTTTAATTAATGCGTTTGTATTAATATAAAAATCCAGAGTTCCCCTGTCAATAAAAAACTTTCAAAACCAATCATCGAGCAGCATTCCCAATCCTCTTCTGCTCCAATCTTCGTCTCCTCTGTTGGAGAAGTTCAATTTCATGCTCTCGATGGAATGGGGTTCTTTCCAAGGCCTGATCTACGTAAGCGATTGCCTTCTCCCAATCTTTAAGACGGTGTTCATGGTATTTTGCCAGTTCAATGAAAGGGAAGGCATCCTTCTTATAGGGCCACTCAATCATATCTTCCCAGAGGAACCGCGCCTTCTCCCCTTGTCCTGTTTTCTTAAAGGCCATGGAAAGCCACCTCATCACATCCCAAGCCAACTCATCATCACATCGTTTGAGGGCGATTTCAAAACAAGGGACGGCCTTCTCACGATGGCCATGATCCCAAAAAAGTTTACCCAAAGAGAAGTGTTCTACACCTTTTCTGGGTCTTGCCGCTTGAGGATCATGATAGATGAGGTGGATCCTCCCCATCAGGGCAACCATGGAGAGGATGTCCATCTGGTTGTGGTAAAAAACCCGATGAATCTTTCTTGCATCTCCAGTTTGGATGTAGTCAAAATACAGAGATGGAATCCACTCTGATGGTATATCATCTTCCCTTTCCATCCCCAAAAGTTTAGATTCAAGAGTGATCAGACGGCAGTTTTCATAAGCTCCTTTCCAAATCTTTCTGGATGGATAGAGGAGATCGAAATTTGGCATCTCTTTGATCTTTGAAACCAAGCGAGAGAGGATGAACCGGGTTTCAAGAAGTGGAATGTCATAATGGCGGCCATTGAAGGTGACTAAGAATTGGAAGGATTCCAGTAGGTCTTTTAATAGGGAGAGCGCCGCCCTCTCTTCTGAATAATCCCTCATAAAGAACTGGTGGATCAGAAAATCATCACCTTCGAAGAAACCCAATCCGATCAAAAAGGCGAAAGTCCCAGTGCCTCCAGCGAGGCCCGTTGTTTCTGTATCGAGAAACAGGGCCTTCTGGAGATCTAATTCCTTAAGACGTTCATCTTTCAAAAGGAGATGAGCAGGGTATGTAGGAATATTAAGAATGTCAGCGAGCATCATCTCTCCAAATCTAAAATCAGGAGGAAAATACTCCTTTGTCTTGAAGGTTTCTCCTTCAGGGGTAGAGAGGATCTCTCCATTGATCAGATTTTCAATGGGAAAAACCTCCTTCTCGGAATCGAGTCTTATAGACTTCCGATAGGTCTTTTTCGGTTCGAGAAGTCGATCCAGGCGGTCTCTTAAGTCCCCCTCTCCCTTACCTCGGTTGCGAGTCGTACCGACTTCCCCCTCGAGGGGGGAGGGGATGCCTGCCTGCCAGTAGGCAGGGGTAGGGGGAGGTTTAGATATGGATGAAAGTCGATTGAGACGTTCTCTGAGATCCACAATTAACCACCAATGTCAAATGCCAAAGTTCAAATTTCAAATGAAGTTCAAATGACAAAATCTAAATTTCGAAAAGTATTTTGATTTGAAAATTTGGGGTTGATTTGACATTTGGATTTTGGCATTTGGATTTCGAGTGTTCATTTCAAAATTTCTTTTAATAGCATGAGGGCCACTTCCTTTGATTTCTCACCGACCTCTTGAGTGGGTCCCACACAGGAGGGACATCCATAACGACACTCACATTTGGATATGAGCCTCATGGTCTTCTCAAGAAGCATTGGGGTATCATCGAAGAGTTGGTGACTGAAACCCATTCCTCCTGGATAGTTATCATAGAGAAAGAGGGTTGGCTCAAAGAGACCTATCTTTTCCTCTGAAATCTCATCCGGAGAGCTTAGGGAAGAGTAGATCCCTTTAGAATCCCTCGAAAGCCGGAGGAACCACTTCGCTCCTCGATCTCCTATACACCGATTGATATCATGTGGATCGCACATCAGGTGAAGCGCTGCCATGGAATGAAGTGCATAGCCGAGCCCTAAGACGCCTTCAGTGACCTCTAAGCGAGGATAAGGTAGCTTCTCCAGCAAATCCCTTTTAAAAGTGATCCAATAGGAGGTGGTGTGGAACTGAAGATCTGGAAGTTCAATTTTTCCATAACCTAAATTTTCAAGGGTATAGAACTTGATCTTTTTATATCCGACAATACGGGTGGCCACCTTTACCTCACCATGTTCAAAGACGATACCTTCTCCATGTTTCTTCTCAAACCCCTCGAGTATGGAGACATCGGTGTAATCGATCGAATCAGTGTAGTAGTCCCCATGGGTCTTTGTGACATAGGCTCTACGATTGGGGTAGTCGAGCTTTTCCACCGTATAGAGTTCAGACTCACAGAGGTAGACAGCTCCTTCATAAAGAGTGGTGTGGGCACTGGTGAAGTCGACCTCTGCAATCACTTCCTCTTTCCTCTTCGTGGTATCGATAACAACAAAGTTTTCTTCTGAGGTGGATCGGAGACTGACCTTTTCCGCAGGATAAGCATCCTTGGTCCAATACCAATGTCGATCCGCATGATGAAGTGTCCCTTTTTCTTCGAGGTACCGTAGCATCTCACCTAAATCTTCCCGTCCAAAGCGTTCTCCCTCTCCGAAGGGAAGTTCAAAGGCAGCGCATTGAATATGGCTAAGCAGGATGAGGAGGTTATCTGGGTTAATCAACCCGTGTTCCGGTGATCTTCCGAAGAAGTAGTCCGGGTTTTCAATGATGAACTGATCCAGGGGTTGGCTCCGAGCGATGAGAACGACCAGCGATTTCTCAGTCCGTCTCCCCACCCGTCCGGCCTGTTGATAGGTACTGGCGATGGTACCGGGATAACCTGCGATCAGACAGACATCTAAATCCCCGATGTCAATACCGAGTTCAAGGGCATTAGTGGAGACGACGGCTCTGATCTCCTTCTCCCTCAACCCTTTTTCGATCTCCCTCCGAACCTCTGGAAGATAGCCTCCACGATATCCTCTTATCTTTCCCCTCTCCTCCAACTTTTTTTCAAAACGATCTTTCAAATACTTGGTTAAAATCTCAACGTTGAGACGGCTGGTGGCAAAGAGAATGGTTTGAATTCCCTGTTTGATAAAGGGTATGACCAATCGTCTTGCCGCATGGATATGATTCCCCCGAATGCCTAATTCTTTATTGACTATAGGTGGATTATAGAAAATGAAGATCTTCTCTGAAGATGGAGCTCCATTTTGCTCAACCAATTTGACTTCTCTTTCCAAGAGGCTCTCCGCCAGTTCCTTAGGGTTGGCAATCGTCGCAGAACAGCAGATGAATTGTGGCTTGGATCCATAGAAACGGCAGATTCGATCCAGCCGCCTCATGACATTGGTCATATGAGATCCGAAGACACCCCGATAGGTGTGGAGTTCATCGATCACCACAAATTTCAGATTCTGGAAAAAGGTCACCCATTTCGTATGATGGGGAAGGATGCCCGTATGAAGCATATCAGGGTTGGTGATCACGATATCCCCCCGTGTGCGGATCGCCTGTCGAGCATCCTGCGGCGTATCTCCATCGTAGGTATAGGTCGCAATGGGTTTACCGATTCGTTGGATTAATTTCTGAAGTTCGGACATCTGATCCTGGGAAAGGGCTTTTGTTGGGAAGAGGTAAAAAGCCTTTGAAGAAGGCATGCCGAGTTTCGTGTCCAATACGGGAAGATTATAGCAGAGGGTCTTTCCAGAGGCAGTGGGAGTCACCACCACCACATCCTTACCCTGCTGAACCAATTCAATCGCTTCTGCTTGGTGAGAATAGAGACGTTTGATCTCCTCCTTTTCCAACGCCTCCTTTAAAAGGGGATGAAGAAAATTTGGAAATGGTCGATATTGTCCTCCTCTCTTTTTAAAAATTCTTAGGTCGTTGATGCAAGGAGAGATGGCACGCGAACGTCTCCAAGATTGTATGATTTCTTCAATCGACATGGTCAAATCTCTTAAAAATTAACAAAAAGTCATTAGGTCATTGAGTCATTGGATCATTAAGTCATTGAGTTATTGAGTGGTTAAATCGCTATACTCTTTGCTCTTGGCGATTTATATATCTCCTTTCTGATAAGCTTGAATAAAAGCTTCTACTACGCCTCTATCGAATTGGGTCCCTGAACATCTCCTCAATTCCTCAATCGCAATTTCCTTCCCTAATGCATTTCGATAGGGCCGATCCGTGGTCATTGCATCATAAGTGTCAGCGACAGCCACAATCTTTGCAATCACGGGGATGGCATTTCCTATTAAACCCTCTGGATAACCCTTGCCATCGAACTGTTCATGATGGTATTTCACTCCGGGAACGATCTCTTTGAGTTGACGGATATGCTGTAGGATCTCCGCTCCAATTTCGGAATGGCGTTTGATCACGCTGAACTCCTCAGGGTTCAACCTTTCCGGTTTTCTGAGTATCTGATCCTCTATCCCGATCTTCCCGATATCATGGAGTACAGAAGCGATCCTCAGCCACTTCATTTCCATAGGCTTTAATTTTAGGTACTTGGCAGTTGCCAAACAATATGAAGTGACCCTCTGAGTATGTCCCCCTGTATAGGGGTCCCTTTTCTCAATCGCATCAGCCAAGGATTCTGCAGTCTTAAAGAACATCTCCTCCAGTTGTTGATAGAGTCGGGCATTATCGAGCGCAATGGCCACCTGATCTGCCAGGGAAGTGAAAAGGGAAAGATCTTCTTCATCAAATCCTTCCCTTTTCTGTTTATTGATCGCCTCCAGGACACCTATCACCTTTTCTTTGACCTTTACAGGAACACAGATGAGATTTCGTGTCTTGAAATCTGCCTTCTCATCCACCACTTTAAAAAAACGAAGATCTTTCTCCGGGGCATTGACAATTAATGGCTCGCCCTTCTGGGCAACCCATCCCGCGATCCCCTCTCCTATATTGAGGGTTATCGTCTTAATCGTCTCCTCTTTGTCCCCTAAAGCTACCTCAAAATAGAGTTGGCGCTTCTCTTCATCAATGAGGAGAAGGGAACCCACCTCTGCTTTCATCAATTGAGTGGCAGCCTCCATCGCTCTCCTGCGAACCTCTTTATGATCTAATGTGGAGTTGAGAACTTGGCTTAACTGTGAGAGCATGGTAAGCTTTTCAACCCTCTCCTCAATGTGTTTCAACTTATTCATCCATTGATTTAATTCGTTCTTCTTAGTTGCCATTTTTCACTTCTCTTAAATGTGGCTAACCAATTTTAATGCCTTTGTCAACAAAAATTTAACATTATAAGTTCGAATAGAGCGAATGGCACCAAATTAATCGAATATTATTTCTTCTCCTTTTTATTATTCTTTCAATTCATTATCATGAGGATAATTCGTTGATACATGAAAAAGGTTGATATTTAGAACTATTCCTGATAATAATAAAACAAGAAAGGAGATTCAAGATGGGAATGCAGACAAATAGGGAACTGCTTGACTCTGCTAAAAAAGAGGGCTACGGCGTAGGTGCCTTCAACATTAACAATTTGGAGATCCTCCAGGCCATCGTCTCTGCAGCGGAATCGGAGAAATCGCCGGCAATCATCGCTGTCTCCGAAGGGGCGATCCAATATGCTGGGTTGCCTTTTATTGTTTCGATGGTACGGACCGCCTCCGAACAGGTCTTGATCCCTCTATCCCTCCACCTTGACCATGGAAAAGATTTGGAAATCATTCGGTCCTGCATCGAAAATGGCTTCACCTCCGTCATGATCGATGGATCTCATCTCGATTTCAATGAAAACATTGCGATCACAAAAAAAGTGGTGGAGATGGCACGGAAGAAGGCTGTCTCTGTAGAAGGAGAATTGGGGAGGCTGAAAGGTATCGAAGACAAGATCTCTGTTTCAGAAAGAGAAGCCTTCCTCACAGACCCTCAAGCCGCAGAGGAGTTTGTCGAAAAGACAGGTGTGGATGCCCTGGCTATTGCCATTGGAACATCCCACGGTGCTTATAAATTTAAAGGGGAGGTCAAACTTGACTTTGAGCGTCTGAAAGAAATTGCAAAAAAGGTGGATATTCCTCTTGTCCTCCACGGTGCTTCTGGCGTCCCCCAATCCGTTCTCGAGAAGGCTGAGCGATTTGGTGCCAAACTTTTAGGAGCAAAGGGTATTCCCGATGAGGCTATACAAAAGGCAATCTCATTGGGTATCTGTAAAATTAATATCGACACCGACTTGAGGCTTAGTTTTGTCGGTGCCATTAGGGAAATACTCTCCACCAAACCCGATGAATTCGACCCACGAAAGATCTTAGGTCCTGGCCGAGAGTCAATTAAGGAAACCGTCCGCTCCAAGATGAGGCTTTTTGGAAGTTCGGGAAAAGCTACCTGAGAGATGAAACAATGTCAAATGTCAAATGTCAAATGTCAAAGTTCAAAGTTCATGGTTCGACAAGCGTTCGACTGATGGTTCGGCGAGCTCACCATGATCGCCCTGAGTTTATCGAAGGGTCACGCCGAAGGCTCACCATGCTTTCATCATTCAGCATGTTCAGTCCATCATCCTGAGCCTGTCGAAGGATGACCTTTGGATTTTGGCATTTGTGTTAGGGTCAATTCCTTTTGAACCAATTTCGGAATCTCTCCCTCCAGATTTCCATCCTTTTGTGGTGAGAGGGATAACGCTCTTCAAGGTGCTTTAAAAATCGTCTTACCAATTCGCTTCGAGAGGAAAGGATAGCTAAACCGATCATGATGAAGAGGATCCCTTGTAGAATCGGGAGAAAAAGACCAAGGATCCCCAAAACGACGAAGACCCAACCAATAATCAAAACTCCTAATTTCTTAATCCTATCCATTCGATAGATCTATTTAATGGGTCTATGATGGCAAACAGGAAGTATTGCATCTTAATACTATATCGAATGATTAAAATCAACCCATTCGACTCCCCGGTCTGATCCTTCGGCTATACTCAGGACAAGCGCCTGGGGTATGCCCTCGGCCTGAGCGTTCGACTGAGCTCACGCCGAAGTCTCGGGCCGAAGGCTCAGGGTTGATACTGAGCGGCGCTTTTTACCCCGATTTAAAAATCGTCGTTGCGACTCGAAACCGAGGGGTTTGGCGCCGCCGAACGTATCAAGCAGAACTTGGGTTGTGCCCGGAACCCCACTAAGGTATAATTTCAATGGTTGAATATTAAAGCCTATTTTTCGTCTAAAGAGGTAGAGGCTTAGTGAACTCTGAAGAGATGGATCTGATCTCCCGTTGTAAACAGGGGGACCAAGATGCATTTAAGGAAATCTTCAATCAGTATCAAAAAAAGGTCTACCGAATTGCTTATGGTGTGGTGAGACAGAGGGAAGATGCTCTAGATATTGTTCAGGAGGTTTTTATTAAACTCTTTCGTTCGATCAAAAACTTCAAAGGGAAATCGAATTTTTACACCTATCTTTATCGAATGGTCATGAATACCGCCATCGACCATATCCGAAGAAGCAGATATAAAATCCAAACTTCAAGCATTGATGAGGACGGAGGATTCCAGCTATCAGAGGAGGCAGTAAAAAGACCAGACCATATCCTTATTCATAAGGAGTTGGAAGAAAGGGTGAGGATAGCAATGGAAAAACTTCCTCCCGATCAGAGAGCGGCCTTGATCTTCAGGGAGGTAGAGGGTCTCTCTTATCAGGAGATCGCTGAAACAATGGAATGTTCCGTTGGAACGGTGATGTCCCGTCTCCATTATGGGAGGAAGAGGATCCAGGAATTTCTGAAGAATTATGGAAAACTGGAGGGAGGGGAATGAAAGATTCCTGTTCATCTGTATCGAAACTTTTGGAAAAATATTTTGACCATGAAGTGACTGAAAAAGAGAGATCCCTTGTTGAGGATCACATCCTGGACTGCGAAACCTGCCAGGATGGCTTGAGTTTAATGGGACGCCTTAGAGAGGCGATTAAAAATCCCATCAGAGAGGCCGAAGAGGAAGAGAGCTTTCCATGGGTGTGGGAAAAGATCGAAAGGGGAATCCGATTACAAGAGAAGCCTAATTATTGGGAATCTTTCCGTTCCTGGGTTAGTATCTCACCTCTTTTCAAAAAGAAGGTCTGGGTCCCTGCAATGGCGGCCATAGCTATTCTCATCCTTGTCACCGCTCCCCTTCTTTTCAAAAAAACTACTTCCTATTCAAGCCCATCTGTTGTAGAATATGTAGAAAGTCAGACTTATAATGTGATGGTCTATGAATCAGAGAAGGGAAAAGTGACGGTCATTTGGCTTTTCGAAGGACCGGAGAAGGAATCTCCCCCCTCATGAAAAAAGCTGCTCTCTCTTTCATCCTCGTCCTCATTTTAATTCTCTTTTACACTCCAATGAGTCTTGCCCAGGTGCAGACCCGATTGAGGGTGATCCAGGCCTCGAATGTTGGATCCAGCATCGATCCCTCTTTAAAAGATCTCCACGGTCAATTGGGATCTCTCTTCAGTTTCACCTCTTATCGCCTTTTAAGAGATGAATTTTTAAGCCTATCTCCTAACCGACCTGCTCAAATACCAGTACATAAGGAAAGAGCCTTAGAGATTACCTTGATAGGGCAGCATAGGGAAATTTCTGAGTTGAGGGTGAAAATCAAACGCGAGGGAATGGATATTCTCAATACCCAGGTCAGACTTTATCCAGGAAGGACTGTCTTAATCGGAGGCCCAAAACATGGTGAAGGTGTAGTGATTTTAGCTCTTTCGGCTCGTTTTTAAAAAAACATGACTGTGTCCCTGCCTACCGCAGGCAGGCGTGATTCTCGTCCGTTTCTCATTTATATTGAATAAACTCCTTACTACTTCCGTCTAAATAAGCAAAGTTTGAAAAAATGATCCGGAAGGAGGGATCTTTATGTGGAAGAAATTGGCATCAATGATATTAATTCTGGCCCTGGTTTCCCTCTTCACCATTACACCAGCCGAGGCAGGTTCCAAGCAACGCCATATGTGGGCAGGTGCTGGAATTGCTCTCGGAGCAGTTACTCTGGGACTAATGGCCCATAAACTTTATACCCATACCCATCCACCACGGGTGGTCTATTATCCACCACCACCAGCACCTCACTGTTATCCACATTATTATCCACCCCCACTGCCATCACCACCTCCTGAATATATTCCAGGACACTGGGAGACTATTCGGGAATGGGTTCCAGGAACCTGGGAGAGGGTCTGGATTCCTGACCATTATGATCGCTGGGGAAACTGGGTGGCAGGACATTATGAGGAACGTCAGACTCCAGGCCACTATGTGGAAAGAAGGGTCTGGGTCGAAGGGTATTATCGACATCGCTAAAGTTTGAACTTTTGATATATCTTTTCAGTGGGAAAGACCGGAACAAAGAGGGTAGGATAAGTGAGAGGAAGAGATTCATCCTTCCCAATCACTAAATAACCCTCTCCTTTTAAACTGTTGGCGATCTTTTTTAACCCCTCGATCTGTCGTCCTTTTGAGAAGTAGGTAAAGGCTAAATTACGACAGAAAACGATATCCATCTCAGAAAATGGTTCTTCCTGAAGGATGTCATGTCTTTTAAATTCCACACTCTCTCGAATGTTTCGATCGAGAACATAAAAATCCTTATCCATCTCAAAAAAACTTTGGAGTATTTCTTCCGGCACCTCTCTTAAACTGCTCTTTTTATATCTCCCCTCTTCTGCCCTTTTAAGCATATTCTCATCGATATCCGTAGCTAAGATGGAAAGATGAATTTGGGGCCAATTTTTTTCAAATCTCTCTTTCCATAGCATGGAGAGGCTGTAAGGCTCCTCGCCACTGGCACAGCCAATCGACCAAATATTAAAATCACCTTCTCTCTTCTGTTTAAGGATTGCTGGAATGATGGAGGTTTCAATAGTATTAAAAACTTCCTGATCTCTGAAAAACCTCGAAATAGTAACGCTGAGTATTTTAGAAAGGTGAAATTGCTCTGAAGGATCTTTTTTAATTCTGGATAAATATTCTTCGAATTGAGAGAGACCAATTTGGACTATCCTGCGCTCAACCTTTCTCTTAATCCCTCTTCTTTGAAAGGGGCGCCATTGAAGACCTAAAAGCAGAGCAGTTTCCTTAAGGAATTCCTCAAAGCCCATGGGCCTTTTCAAAGTCCAATAATTGTCTCTTTACCTTAATGCCATGGCCAAAACCACCCAACCGACCGTTGCTCTCAATCACCCTGTGACATGGAATAATTAACGGTATTGAATTATTAGCATTGGCATTTCCCACTGCCCGAAAAGCCTTTGGATGACCGATTGCTTCGGCAATCTCCTTGTAGGATCGCGTCTGACCGTTGGGGATTCCTGATAACTCCAACCAAACTTTTTTCTCGAAAGGGGTCCCTTGAAGATCCAATTTACAATCGAAACGCCTAAGTTTGCCTTCCAGATATTCCTTCAGTTGAGAGATAACCGCTCTATTCTTTCGATCATCTCGGATAACCTCCCCAGGAAATCCCTTTCTTAATCTTTTAAGAAATGCCTTCTCTGAAGTTAAGAAGTCCACCATACAGACCCCTCTCTCTGTGGATGCGACAAAAACCTTCTTTAATAATGATGAATAGAAAGAAGAATAGAACACTTTTTCCATCCAAACCTCCTAACATTCAATTACGATGAACAATGAACCATGTACCTTGAACTTTAAATCTGAAAAAAAGTTTTTAATTTCAAATTATTAAAAATCCCCTGATTTTGAAGGGAGTTTGCGAAAAGATAACCCTCTATACAACCAAATACTCTTCATCTTCCTGAAATGGTTCCCCTTTCCCAGTATGTTCAACTTCCCTAATGCACTTCTCACATAAAATGTAGTATCTAACGCTGTCCTCAATCGGCTCAATTATTTCCTCTACCTTCGCCTTCATATCGTTAAACCTCTGTCTGTTCAGGTTGCACTCGAAGACGCTCTTAAGCACTCGCTCTCCGTAGGCTTTCATTGCTCTTGCCACTTTTGCAAGACGTTTGGGATCACTGATGTCATAACTCGTCACGATATGTAATATATCACCGGTCATCGTTCATCGTCCATTGTCAAATAACCATGAATTCCTCATTTTCAGTAACCTCGCCCCATCCGGAGATTTCAACCTTATCAACACATCCCTTACAAATCCTATAATACCTCACTCTATCTTTTCTTTTGTTAATAATTTCCTCAACTCCAGCTTTCACCTTTTCATAAGTGTTAGCGGAAAGGTTGCATTCAAAAACACTTTTCTGGACACGATCTCCATAATCCTTTAGAAACTTCATTAGTTTAAGACGTTTTTTGTCATCAACCACATCGTATGAGATCATTAAAAACATATTGTATTGCCCCCTTTTCCCTCACCCTATCTCTCTCCCAATAAGGGGAGGGATAGCGGAAGGGTTCTACCTTAATGGCATAGGCTGGTACTCACTTTCTTCACCTTTAAGATATCGGGCAAAATGCCTACCTGCTCTCTGATGCAATCCCGATAGGTAAACTGTTCTCCAGTGGGATGGTATTGCACTTTTTGATTCATTTTCCTTTCATACTGGATAATAAATTTTCTGAAACCACTTTCAGTCAATATTACAGAAACTTTTTTCTTAACCGAATCTACATGTTGTTCCCGTTCCCGTATATCTTCTTCGATCTTTTTGCAGCCTTCACTATCCTCAGACGACTGTGGTAACTTTTCTTCCCCTGCATCAACTTCAATCCATGGCCTCTCTTCAAAATCCGATGAATTTAGAGCTCTTAGATTAAAAACACTTAGGACCAATGTATCAACAATCGTCGGTCTCCACTCCTCCATTAAGTCAAGAGCCAGTGAAGGACGACCGTAATCCATCGAGTGAAGTGTGCCAAAATAGGGATCAAAACCGACCAGGCTCACAGCAGCGATTACCTGATTCAGAAGGAGAGTGTAACCCAAACTTAGAAGGGCGTTTACTGGATCAGTGGGAGGTCTTCTTACTCGACCTGGGAATTCAAAACCCTCAGCCAAAAATCCTTTTGAAAAACCTTCGAAATAAACTGCCGTCCCTCTCCCTTCATAACCTCTCAGTGATTCGATGTTCTCTACCTCATCCACCTTTGCTATTAAATTCCTTAAAGAAAGAATATGATCATCCAGATCGATGTTTTCACGGGTTCGGTTAAGCCTCATCAGAACTACCCTTAAATTTGCAAGTTTTCCTTTCACAATTGCCTTTGCAGTTTTTAAGCAGAAATCAGGATCCTCTATTTTTCTAAATTGTTCCCTTCTGAGGACTATATTTTTCCCAAGGGCACTCTGTAATCTTCCGAGATATCTCCCTCTCCTTGTCATGAAGGCTATATCAATTCCCTCTTTAAGGAGGTGTTGAATTACTGCTGGTGTTAAAAAAATGTTGCCGAAAAGAACGACCTGTTCCAGTTTGAAGAGGTGAATAGTCTGAGAAACAGCCCCTTCCTTCTTAACGAGGAGACGACCCCCTTCCTTTGAAACGGTTACATTTTGTTCCGTTAAATATAGAATACTCATTGCTTTACCTCAGGTTGAAGGTGTAAGGTTAATGGTGTAAGGCCTAATGTCCAAGATGCAAGAAACCCCTTTTACCTTTTATCTTTCACCTTTCACATATTTTTGAGGCCATGAGTGATCGCTCCAAACCCCTTAACATTTTTGCTGCCACAAGATACCTACCTCTATAGTTTTCATGTTCTTCCAAAGAAAAATACCCTTTTTTGAAAGCCATTCTTAAATGATGTAAAGTCTCCTGTAGCTTACCCATCGCCCTATTTATACCTTCAATGTATATATTGGTATGCTTGTTATTCCACCCTTCAGCAATATTGGCTGGAGAAGAATTTGATGCACGACGCAGTTGAGATCCTAATTCATAAAGTTCAAACTGAGGAAACCTTAATGAGAGTTCGTTCATTTCTAAATGCAGGGCACAAAGCTTTTGGTAAACTTCCAAATCTTCGAAGCTTTCTATTTTATTTTTGCCCATCTTTTTTCCTCTTTCCAAAATGGTATAAATGTTTTCCGTTTTTCCATTTAATCTTTCATCTTTCACCTTCAACCAATCATCTCTGGCCTCACACCTTTCACCATTAATCTTTGACCTTCCACCATTGACCTTTCATCCTTTAGCTCTTTTCTTTCTCTGAGTGGTATCAGGTTCGGATTGATATGGAGGAGCGGACTCGGATAACCGTCTTTAGGGATCTCAAATGAACAGTTACACGGAAGGTAAGCGGTGGTCTCAGGCATTAATTCTCTAATCTTTGGACAACTGATAGGATTATCTTTCAGCCTTGAGACCATTCTATTCACCTTATTAGGCCTATAATCGGGACAATCCTCCAATACATTCTGAAGAATCTTTGCCCCTTCTTTCAAAAATCCAAGGGTAAAAAAGACAACCAACCTCTCTTCATTTCGGAGTTTTCTCCCTGAGCGGGCTTTTCGGATAATCTCTTCTAAGACAGGACACTTTTGTTCGAGTCTTTTTAGAGAATGGATAGAGCTATTGGATACTAACCGAGAAACCTTATCGGTTCCCTTTAAGAAATCCTTAATTTCATTTCGGGTGATCATCCGAATCTTCTTGACCAAAAGTAGTTGATCTTCATAAGGAGTCCCATATTCATCAATAAAGAAGCATCTTTTCCCTGTCCCCCGATTGATTCCAAGTGGAAGCATAACAGGATGGTCCTCCCAACCAATTCCTGCTCCCTTGAATCCCAAAAGAAAGTCTATAGAAAGATCTACACCAGGTGATTCGGTCTTATCCAAAAGAGTATTGAGAAAGCGTTCTGCCAATTCGAGGGGGATGAATTCTTCGAAAAAGAACCAGACTCTTCTCTCGCGATCACCTGGGTTTTCAAAGTAGACGGAAATCCCGTATTCCATTGCCTTTGCAATAATCCTTTTCGAATAATGGTGAACATGATCTTCTGATAGAGCAAGGAATCCTTCATTCTTGATATTGAGAAGTAGTCTTTTCCAGGGTATTCGAATTCGGATTGTCGCAAATTTCAAAGTTTTGTCAGATCTTAAAGGATAGATGCCATAGGTCTCTTCGCCTTTAATGTGTTTGGATACTTCCTCAAATCCCATGATTCCATTGATATAGGAATGAATCACATTGCCTGAAGTTCCAATCTGATATTGTGCATATCCAATATCTCTTCCTTTAAATAGACTTAACAGAAAAGAGGTGTCTTTTTCTTTTAATTCGAAGGAGATAGTTTGTGGGGTGAAAGCGGTCTTTCTTTCTTTTCCCCGAAGATTGTCGGCCAACCCGCTAAGGCCTAACTCCTCGTAAATAGAGGCGAGCATCTTCTTCGCCTCGAGATTTTGAGGAGAGAGGACGATGGTCTTCTCAAGGTGTCTCAGGCTCTTTTCCCAGGCACCTTTTTCATAAAAAAGAAGAGCGAGGCGAAAATGATAATCTGCATTGTTTGGGCTTAGTGCAATTGCCTGTTCATAAGATTCTCTGGCCTGGCGAGCCATCCCGAGTTCTTCGCAGAGCCTCCCCCATTCAAAATGAACTATGGGGTCTTTTGAGGGCAATCTCCTTTTTATAGCAATTATTTTCCGGGCCCGCTCTTCGTCTCCATCTTCCAAATAGGTTTTGGCCAGAGCAATATGATGCATCGGATTAAAGGGATCGGTTTTGATTTGTGATTCGATATCAGAAATGGTCATATCTTTAAAACCGGAAACCTTGGAAGGTCTTCTTCTTTGGTTCCAGAGAATTTCATGATAGAATCGAACAATCTTTGGAATATTTTTTCATCAACAGGGTTAAATCCATGGGCCAGGATAGAGTGGTTTCGGATGTCGAGAAGAGATTTAATCTCTTTATCGTAAAGTTTGAAGAAATTTTCAGCCAGCCCATTCCCAAATTCTTTCAGGAGTCGATAAGCGGCAAAAAGAGGGATTTTGACTTTTGAATCATATATATCCTTGTATTTCTGCAAATATTCTTCACGAAGTGTTTCAGGAATAGAATTCTCTTTCACGTTCGAGGTTTCAATTCCCTGACTCTCTTTCAATGTGACCTGGGCTAATACCTCCATTGCCCTATAGAGCCTTGCAACGGCGTCGTCATACTTTAATTCGAGGTCAGCCCTCCTCCTCGCATTGGCTAAAAGGTCGTGAAAATAAAGATTTGAAGGCTTATTGCTGGAAAGGAGTTTTTCAAGAAATTGGATGTTCTCATCAAGTCGTGTGGCGAGATCTTTGATCTCCTGCCTTTCAGACCCATGTGAAAATGCCGATAATACATCGCGGCACTTATAAAGCCTCCTCTTAGCATCTTTATGTTTAAAACGGTCCCATAAATCGTAACCTATCACCATTTTATGCAAGGCCTTAAAGAATGCTTTTTGCTCCTTGCTCACCCTTACAATACATTTTTCAAGAACATCTGCTGCTGATGCGTACCTTGCCTTATTAAAGAGGATAGAAGCCTCCTTCTTTTCTGCCAGAGCAATCTGGTCCCAGGGATTTTCGAGAAACCACATCTTCTCCTTCCCATTAACAACAATACCAACACCGCCCTTTGAACGTTCGTCACCTCCAACATAACTATAACAACAGGATTGATCGACAGTTGCCAACACCAGGGCAACAGACATGGTTTTAGTTCCTCCGGTATAATCTACGAAAATATCTTTAGGGTCGATTTCCCATTTCTCAATAATTTCTGGTAATCGTTTTACCAATTGGGAATAACAATCTGATAACAATTCCGCATTGGGGGTAATAATCCAGTCATGGAGACAACTAAAATCAAGTTTGGGGAGAATCTCCTCTTCAATCACCTTTTTGGTCTGTTTTGACGCAAAAAAGCAAATATATTCAGGTCTCGATTGATTTAATGAAAAAATGATAGGAGCCGATGCCCCACCCACAGAAATTATCATTGCCTTAACCTTCGCAGGCATAAATCCCCCTAAAAATACCCTTGACAAGGGAGTATTTAAAAGCATTATTTAATACGACAGCGACACTTTTAGAAAAAACGGCACTGTATTAATAAAAAATTACTACCGCCCCTCCGTCATACCCGCGAAAGCGGATATCCAGTTGGGTTTCTAAAGCCCATAGACATTCTGGATTCCCGTCTTCACGGGAATGACAGAAAAAAGTCGCTGTAGTATTAATTGAGATTATCAAAAATGGAGTACTCAAATGCCTAAATACCTTAAAAAATCCACCTGCTGTTGTGGTATCAAATGATATTAACAATGGTTACTCTCCGATCGTTTCTATCTCACCAATTACTTCAAATGTGACCAAGGTCTATTCCTTCGAGGTCGAAATTCCTTTGATAAACTGGCCACTGCCGAAATCTAAAAAGTGATCCTCTACCTCCTCTGTTGACCATCCTTTGAGTATTATTAATCTTCCTCTCCGTTCATCGTCCATAGTTCAAAGTTAAAAAAACAATCCCTTATTCATCAGGCCAGCCCAGCCAATGGCTGGAGTGAAAAGCGATTAGTGAAAAGGGAAAAGAATCACCTCTTTTTCTCCAATGAGTCTATCATTTTGCTTAGCATCGCACGAAGTTCGATACATATCGATTCCCTTTCCCCAAACACTTCCTCCGTAACATAACCCACCCTCTTTAACTTCTCGTACCAATCGATTGTTTCATTAGTAGACCCCCTCGAAATGTAAAGATAATGTTCGTACTCCTTCCCCTTTCGCCTCCCGTACCCCTCAGCAATATTCGCACTAATAGAACCCACACTCCGCAATAACTGATCTTCAATAACTCTTGCAGCCCTTGTATTTGGAAACTTCTCTACATCTTTAACCACTTCCTCAAATAAATCCATTGACTTCTGCCATACAATCAATTCTCTAAAATCTTTCATATCAACTCCCTCCTCACTACTCACTCTTCACTTCTCACTTCTCCCTCAGCTTTGCTGGCCGTCGCAATCCCAACCCAGCTTCGCTGGAGTGAATAGTGAAAAGGGAGAAGGGAATAGTAAATATTTCTTAAGATCACTCTTCACTTCTCACTTCTCCCTCAGCTTTGCTGGCCGTCGCAATCCCTTATTCATCAGGTCATCCCTTCCAACCCGGCAAATGAACGAGACATACGAAAAAAAATTAAGTCGCAATCCCTTATTCATCAGGTCATCCCTTCCAACTTTGGATGGGGCTATATCTATCGAGATCGTCAGGCCGAGTCGCAATCCCTTATTCATCAGGTCATCCCTTCCAACGAATTAAATCAAGCAGCATAACGACTGAAGTCACGGGTCGTCGCAATCCCTTATTCATCAGGTCATCCCTTCCAACTGGTTGTATTGTGCTTTATCAGGTTAATAAAATTCCGTCGCAATCCCTTATTCATCAGGTCATCCCTTCCAACATGATTCATCCTATGGTAACCTCCCCGATGTGAGTGAGGGTCGCAATCCCTTATTCATCAGGTCATCCCTTCCAACGGATCTATCAAAAATATAATGTTATCCCGGTAGTGACGAGGTCGCAATCCCTTATTCATCAGGTCATCCCTTCCAACATTGCGGGGAGTTTGGCAAGGACGAGGAAAACCCGACTTGTCGCAATCCCTTATTCATCAGGTCATCCCTTCCAACACATCCCCTCCTTTCTTCTGTGCTATCAATAGGTTCAGACTCCAGTTCCGCAAACCTACCAATGGAGCTCTTAAAATTCTTCCTTTCTCTGAAAAATTCACATCCATAATCATCCTGAACCCTTTAAAATTTAAGGAGAATTCCATCTCCCGCAAACCTCAATCCCTGCCATCCAAATTTCTCTAAAATTTCAAGAACTTACAAACCCCCTTTATTTTAATGGGGTCTGCGCTATGAGTATGAAAAGTGTTGGCCTGACACTCTATTTTCCCTATTTTCGTATCCTCCAAAAAATCCAGAAGTTTCCCGGCCTTATCCAATTCTCAACTCCCTCCTAAATCTTATCTCTTCGCATTCGTGAAGAACTCTATGGCTGATTCCGTAAAGAGTCTCTTTATCCGGTTCAACAAGATGGGTCCCTTTAAGAGCCTCACTCACGACGAAGGGCGATTCTTCCTCATCATCCAACCTGAGTATCGAGACATCTCTTTCGCCAGCCATAAGAATCTTGTCAACAATTTCTATTTCTTCTTTGCTCCCCTTTGCCTTTATATAGATAGCAAGATCAATGTCAGACCTCTTATGAGGAGTGCCCTGCGCATAGGAGCCATATAGGATAGCAATTAGAACCTTGCCTCCTTTTTTCAACTCCTCAAGGATCTCTTTGAGAGACGTCATCTCATTGATCTGGTTCTTTTCAACCATTTAAACCTCCTCCTATTACTTTATCCCTTTTCCTCGCTTTACGAATGTGAACCCGTCCCCAATTTTAGATACTGTCGTAAACAGTAGCATTTTGTTTCGCGCCACATTTCGGACACCCCAGTTCAACGAATCGCTGTCTCGTCATCGAGAGTTCTCCTTCAATGGATTTATCAGTTTAGTAACCCAATGATTCTTCAACAGAACATAGTAAATTAAACCAATTTGAACCCGTTCCTGATTTTTTAGCTTAATTCACCATCGCCCATCCCAACGGAATAATTCCCCCTTCTTTGGTCCACACCCTCCTTGATTTTGGTGCAATTTCATCACCTTTATTCTTTCCGGAAAGATTTCTAACCATTTTCCTTATATCCTCGGGTAGTAGCATCGCCATGGTAGTGGAAATCATTCCTGACCCAAAACCAATTCTGAAATTCGCCCTGTTAATTTTATACCAATTTTCAAGACTATGCCCTTTTGAGAAACCGGTTTCAAAACTCCTTACATCTTCAGACCATTTGCCGATACAGGATAATATTTCATTAATATCTTTTGGCAGTTTAACTTTGTTCCCTTCTTCAAATCTTTTTAGGAGTTCATTATCCCATACCAAATCAAACTCTATGACGGTATCAGTAGGAATGCATTCAATCCATATGATAGTATTTTGCCCCGAAGTCTCTGTCTTATATTTCCAGCCCGACGCTTCTTTCTTAAGAATATTAACAGGTATAAGATTTGTTTCTTTTAGGTTAACCGGATAACCATCAGAAACATGGAGCATTCGCAACCAATCGGTGTTTGGTGAGTTATTCTTTTCAGAAAGTTTAAAGTTCTCAAGCCATTTTTCCTGGAGCCATATGAATGCCCCTTTCCTTCTAAAATCCCTCTGAGAAGTTCTCTTAACCTTCTCAATAACCTCGCTCTGAAATCCATTGGGATCATTAATTTTATAACTCAACAGGGCATTATAGAGTATCGTCGTTCTGATAACGCCTTTTATAGATGTACCGGGAATATATGGTTTTCCAAATCCATCCGTAATAAACGGTCTGTATTCCTGCAGCCTTGAGGCGTCGCCAATGAGTTTGGTTTTCGCTTTGCTTAAAGAGAGCAAATCATCCTCTTTTATCGTAATCCCTTTCCCCTTGAAAAAGTCCAATAATCTGAACCTGTGTTCCTCCTTCTGTACTGCACTCACATAAAGGTCTATAAGATTTCTTTTCTGAAGAAAAATACCTAATTTTTCATCCGAAACCTGGTATAAATACTCTCCACGGCGGATGTATTCAAAAGGAGTAATCTTTTGGTCCACACTTCCAATGTGGATGGGCGACTTAACAGTGAGTTTCATTCTCTTTTTTTCAAAGATCTCCATTACTACCTCCCAATAGGCGCTGTAAATGCATAACCGTACCGATAAATTCCATGCTGCAACGTATCAAGTGAGGCACCTTCCGGTGTCACATCAACAAGACAACCTCCTGGCTTACTGCTTAGAACGCTCCCTTCTGTAAAGAATCCAACTGATTTTCTCTTCAATGGAAGTGCGTACCTACCACTAGTAATCCAGCCCCTTCCTCTCACAACATCATAGGCAATAAGAGCATTACCTATGTCTGTGATCTCCTGTTCAGAGGGATGATAAAGAGAAAGAAGTGTATACGTTTTAACATCATGGAAAAGGATTTCATTAAATACGCCTGAGACCTTTTCCATACTGACTAACCCAAATAATCCGCAGCCATATGTCTTTTCGCCACCAAGTCCTGTTTCCCCGAGTGCGGTTAATAATTTTCTAAATGGCTCCACAGTGGAAAGGTCATTGAACGAAACAAACCCGTAAAGCCCTGCCCTATCTTTAAAATAGACATAACCACAATGGTAGATATTGCTGTTCTGTGTAACCCTATCAATGGATACCCTTGGTCTTCTCTCTATTTTAAACATATCCCGATATGCTTGTTGGAGTGATACGAGTGAATTTAGGTCATCCTCACCTAAATGGACGCCTGATATCCACTTCTTGAAACCTGTTGCATCAAGCCATTTGAGTTTTTTAATCTCTTTCCCTTTGTCCTTTCTTAATTCCACTGGTATATGAGAGTCATCCTTTGGGCGAGGAAGAAAGCATATATCGTCACTATATAGAAAGAGGGAACTTACAAGAAAAGGCGGCTGTTGTTTGAATATGTTAACAAATTCAGTCACTTTATCCTTCGAGGAAATCAGACTCATAGCATTTATGAGGGCAGAAAAGAGAGTGTCTGAACTGACCCACTCGTTCACATTTTCAAGGTCTATACCTGTTTCGCCGAAATGGGTTGGCCCTTTAAATTTTAGTTTATAAATGTAGACATCCATCAATTCCCCTCCGGTCTTTTATTACTAAACAATTTTGTGATTTCACTTATTTCGTTAAAGGACTTCGCCTCTTTTATTGCCGAAGCATCACCACGATACCCCTGTATCGTCTTACCTACAATACCTTTTCCCTTTTCCTCTTCAATTTCGCCTATTTTAAACTTAACTTTACCATATCCACGTGAACCATGACCTCCAAGTGAATCTGCTTCAATCAAATCCATTGCAAGTTTAAGGTTCTTAAGGTCCTCGTCTACCTGTGAAGTTTCTTCTACATTGTAGATAAGCTCAAAGGTAAACTCGGCGCCTCGTGGAACTCTCTCAAGCTGTCTTGGATTGGCTGCTGATGTAATCCTGTCTATTGCATTCTCAAATTTCCATTCCGTATATTGAAGCCCTGTATCTATTTCTCCCAGTTTTTCACGACTTTCATCAGTCAGCTTCAGATCGCGCACAATAAGTCGAGCTGGAAAGTTTTTGCCCCCGTCTTTCCCCGTCGAGCCGAAAACCCTACAAATAAGACAATTGACAGCATTTCCTGCATCATCGCACACATGAATTTTTACATCTCTCCCAATTTCTCTGTTAGGCGAAATAGTGAGCGCCTTTTCGAGTAACGATCTCATTTTCCCCTTCAAGGAACTTCCTGGAATATACGGCTCCCGTGTAATTGGGTCTCTAACAACAGGTAGGTCAATCGCCCCTATCTCCATGTTTTCTCTTGATGCCCCGATGTGGAGACCTGTGAGACATTCAAGCTTTCCAGAAATCGTTATTTTGCCTAAAAGCGGTCTCTCTGTAGACATATCCATCCCTCCTTCCTAAGTGTCTCTTCCCCCATAATATTTGTGATAAGCCATAATTCCCTCTATCAAGGCTATAAGTCTTTTGAAATCCTCATAGGTTCTTGAGCCGGCGGTAATAGCTGGTTCCAATACCTGCATTAGAGGCCCTATTTTTTCTTTGTCCCTTCCTGCTGCATAGGCAAGTTTGGGTTTTAAGAGTATAACTAGATCTTTGCTAAATTTTTTTCCCTTATCGGACACCGCGTCGATCTTCCTCACGCCGTCTAAGAACCTTCTCACTTGCGTCGTTTTTAGGTCAACTGATTCAAGGTATTTACCCATTTTATCAGCAATGTTGACTAATTCATCAGCAGATAAATTTTTTAGTCCTGTTGATTTATAAGGCTCAAGTTTTTGTCTTATTGCAGAAACAGGGGATTCTCTTTGTTCGCCTCCTTGCCTTCCGCGTTGTGATTGTTCATGTCTCTGTCCATAATCTGGCATCCTTACTCACCTCCTTTTCGCATAAGCATTAATGCCCATAATGTTGCTGCCTCAGTGATTTTCCATCCATTATTGTTAGTGTTCATAATCGCCTCCTTCATTTTGAGGGTCTCCTCCATATTGTCCCCCCTATTCCTAACCCTTGAGAGCAAGTAAGCAGCCTTTGGAAGTATCAGCAAACCCTCTTCATTAAATCTTCTTGAAAGGGCAAGAAGCCTGTAAAAAAATGTCTTGGGTAGACTCTCTTCATCTACTGCAAAATGGTCCCCCTTATGCTTGAGAAATTTCAAAAATAACTTTACCCTCTCCACGACCCTTTCTGCATCATCCCACTTGAAGGCTACATCACTAAAGAGGGTTATCGCGTTTTTGCCAGCGCTTTTTGCAATATCCTCTGCCCTGTTTGCATCTCTTGCATACTGATAAACTGGGTATTTGTCGTGATTAGCCGCCATACCACCAGAGATTGTGATAAACGGATTTCCTGTAAATCTCTGAAAATGACGGTTTATGTCAAAGGAGGATTCCGTTATATCAAGCCAGTGGCCTATCAAAAATAGGTCATCCCCACCGGAATAAACAACGGAAAGCATCCTACCTTTATCCTTGATATTGCGATTAGCAACATCAGTTGGGCCTTTTATTTCGACCCCTTCCGCAACATCATTCAAATGGTGCTTGAAGAAAATATTTAAGTACCTTGAAATTGAGGCCATACGTGAGAAAGACCTATCTCCTTCAGGCACGGCTTTAGAGAAGATTTTACCCAGGTTATCAACGTCCATCCTAATGACGGCAATACGGTTGATACCGAAAGTACCCGATGCATCTTCAAGCTCTTTAAGTCCTTCATGCTGGTAGATACCAAGGGGAAGGAATATCGATTTTGGATGGGAGTAGTGTTTTATAGTAAAGTCGTTTATCCTATAAACAGTATCTGCATTTTGATGAATCAGCGGGTCCCATCCACTCTTCAGTTGATAATATGTATCCTCTATCTTTATAAATCCATCCTCTGGTTCAACAGGAAGTTTATATAAAACAGGAAATCGCTTATTTGAGATTCCCGTAAGCATTTCACCGAGATGATGCTGGGAGAAACAAGGTTCACAAACTTTTAGTTCCTCGTCACCTTTTCTAAGTTCCTTTAAAGGCAGATCTTCCCTAAAGCATACTTCGCATGATCCTGTAAAGCATTCTTCATGGGGCATCTCTATTTTCAAAACATCCACTAACCTATTCTGCCACTTCCTCTTTTTAGATCTCTCGATTCTTTCCGACAGCTTATTCCATATGGGAGAAGCATCTTTAAATTCATCGGGATGAAATTCAATATATTCAAGATGAAGTTGAAGGCTACCTTTGAATTCCTTAAACAGGAAGTCATCGATCCTCTTCTTCACTCTCTTAATCGCCTGCTCTGCAGATACGGTATTATAAGAGAGTATGTAGAAGTGTGCTCCGCCTGAAAAAATAAGATTGCATCTTGTAAGGCTCAATTCATTCAGCAGGGTTGAGATAACGTGTTCAGCTAAGAGCTCGATATAAAAAGACCTTCCCTTTAGTGATTTTAATGCTCCTTTGGATGTTATTGTATAGATAAACCTTTGAACACCTGATATGTCTCCACCTATCAGGAAGTATGGGTGAACATCCCGAGGAACATCCAGAATCTCATTTCTTAACAGATCCTTACGATTCCATTTCTCTTGGTATTTTTCGCTACAGAATCGATACATACAACTTGCAACAGCCGCAGTTAGTTTTGAATGATCGTAAAGGGATATATCGGGGTGTTTGTCCCTGATTTCTTCTTTCTTCAGACCGTCATATATCTTCATTGTTATGGATGGAACAGTAGAAAAATATCTTTCATATAGCATAAGCAAAAAATCTATGGAGTGAGGCTTTTGTACATTCGGATCATTAAGGTCTCTTTCAAAGTTTCTTAAAAGCCTTTTGTAGTTATCTTTGGTAATTTTTGGCTCTTCCTTTATAACTTCTAGGATCTGTGCGTAGATCAGCGGTAGGTAAGTTATACCCGGCCTTTCTTCAAAATTATTTTGATTTCTTATCCTGCTAAAAGGCGAAGCCAAGGGAACTTCTGAGTGCCACCTCCCCTCCTCAAGTTTCTCTTTGCCTTTCCTTTCAGCAGATGCCAGATTGTCAGCTTGATACCAGATAAGACCTAAGTTGCTTGTGAAGGCATAGTCATCATCCTTAGTATAGTGGTGGGCAATAGTGGCATTAATAGCAAGATTGTCTCCTATGTGTTCTTTCAACCATTCATATCCCCACTCGGTATGTTTCTTTAAAGTAGGATCATCTTGTGCCCTTTGAATTACTTTCCCAATATCATGTAAAAGTGCTCCTAAAATCACTGCATGGTATTCCTTCACATCAAATGCCATGTTTTCCTCTAAACTAACAAACAAATTTAAAATTCAAAATTCAAAATTTAAGATTCCTCCAAACTAATTAAACAAATTCAAAATTTAAGATTCAAAATTCAAAATTTAAGATTCTTCTTTTCTGAATTTTGAATGTTGAATATTGAATTGCCGGGTCATTTCTTCAAAACGGTCTTTTGCGCTCTTGTATTCTTTTTTGAATTTCTCTCCTTTAAGTCGAGAGCCTTTCAAATAATCGATGAGACCACTTAATTGGCCAGAGACGTCTTTACACAACGAACAACCCTTTTTAAACTCCTCATTGGTAATATACCCTTGATCGAGAGCAACATAAAATTGCGCTCTTGTTTCCCCTGCGGAACCTTTTGCGATATATAAAAATTGGATGAATTCAGTATTGGAACCCCTTTCGAATCCCTCGGCAGTGTTAAACATCACAGATGTGGAAGCACGTCTAATTTGATCGATAAGACTATAATCTCTACTGAATGGCTCTTTTTTAGTAAGACTGTAAATGTATTGGACCAATTCTCTTGCCTTCTGCCAGACGGGTAGCTCCTCAAAGCTTTTAGGCATGTCTCCCTCCTTTAATAAAAAAATTCAAGATTCAAGATTAAAGATTCAAAATTCAACTTTCAAAATTCAAAAATCAAGATTGCGTGGGTGTTCCCCATGCCTGTATATGTAGTCAAAGGTATATTTTGCTGACTCGTATTCTTTTCCCAGGTCGAGCGGTTCCTCATCAGGATCATGATCTTCCTTTGCATGCTCAATCCAGATATTTTGATACATTTCGCGATTAAAGGCTTTGAGCTTTTGAGCAATCTCATCACAAGCTTGCTTCCCTATCCCTGAAGATCTCATTTCTTTGGTGATCCCTTCAATGATCAATCGGACGACAGGGATGTATTCTGTATCGTCCAGGGTCTTCTCCCTGTAGTAGTCAAAGTACTTTCTTAGAATCGTCCTGCCGATTCTAAGAAAACTCTGCTCCCTCGTGCCAGTTACGCTTGCTTTTCCTTTGACGGAGTAACCAAGTCTTTCCAGTGCATCGCTCAACTCCCTCGCTCCTTTCCTATAGATGTTTGGCCATGAAATAAAGATTTCTTCTCCGAGGGAAGCCAGGATCTCCGGGTGGTCGAAGATCTCCTCACTGCCAAAGGTTTTGGTCAGGGCATTTTGGATCCTTATTGGAAGCTCTCTTCTCAGGGGAGGCCATTTACCAGCATTCTTTATCCTCCTTTCTTTCTTAGAGCAGATCTGTCGAATACGATCGGGGCTCAAATCGAATTGCCTGGCAATCTGAGAATAAGTGGCCCCTTAACACCTGATCTTCCAGATCTCTTCATCCCTTTCCTTCATATCCATGGTATCCCCCATCTAACTATATCCATCTACAGGTTTTTATATACTTTCTCGTGAGATTCTTCGCTGTCCCTTTGCTCTGCT
>Ga0194112_10002568_pt1 | contig 25873 bp, 18 predicted proteins | sample TA2MahC400mmetaG_FD_146191 | JGI IMG/M metagenome (GOLD analysis project Ga0194112, IMG submission 146191) | Freshwater microbial communities from Lake Tanganyika, Tanzania - TA2015016 Mahale Deep Cast 400m | ecosystem: Environmental > Aquatic > Freshwater > Lake | place: Tanzania: Lake... | reverse complement strand
AGCGAGCGGTCTTGGGCGGTTCCAGCTTGACCGTGGCCAGGTAGATGCCCGTCTTGCCCTCGTGGGAGGAGTAGTAGCTCACCCACAGCAGGCCGTCGTGGAAGACCAGGCCGGGGTAGCTGGAATCGCCGCCGGAGGGCAGCGTCAGGAACTCGGTGAGCGTTCCGGCCTCCGGATCCAGCCAGCACAGCGCGGTGCGCACCTTGCCGTCGTACAAGCGCACGCCCGCGACGAACCGCCCGTCCGGCACACGGATCAGGCTCGGCCCGCCGATGCGCACGCCCAGGTCCTTCCACTGCCAGGCCCGGTAGGGCGCCCGGGCGGTCCCCAATAGCGCCGTCTGGGGCTGGCCGTCGCGCCGCAACAGGCACATCCCCGTGCCGTCCTCGAGGAACAGCAGGGCGCCCTCGTTGGGGTAGCCTTCGCTGTACAACGTCTCGACCAGGGGCGTGAAGCGCTTCCCGTCGCGGCTGGCGTACAGCCGCACCTGAGTGCGGTTGTAGCCCGTGGAGTACGCCACCCCATGGTGCCAGTGCGGCCGCCACAGCCACATGCCGGGGTCGCCGATCTCGAGCGGCTCGCTCCAGTCGCGGCCCGTCGGGGTGTACCAGACCAGGGTGCGGGACGGTATCTCCGGCTTTTCGCGGATCACCCAGTATGCGCTAAGCATCAGCCGGCCGTCCGGGGTGATGGTCAGCTTGGGGTCGCGCAGGTCGGCCTCGGCGGTGAAGTGCGCCGCGGACTCCCAGATGCGGCCGTCGGAGGAACTCAGCAGCCGGATAGCGCCGTCCGGGGAGACATGTCCCGCGCCCTCGCGGAAGGCGCAGTACCAGCGGCCCTTGAAGCGGGCCAGGTCGGTGAAGGCGTTGTGCGGCGCCTGGCCCCAGATCCTGCGGACCTCGACCAGGTCCGCCGCCGCAGACAGCGCGCAGCACAACCCGGCCAGCGCAATCAGGCGCACCGCAGCCTCCCCTACCACTATATCTGGGGCAACTCCTCCATGGCCCGGGCGATTTCGTCCTCGGGGTGCTCGTAGTCCACCAGTTTGCCCGCGAAGTAGCTGTCGTAGGCGCCCATGTCGAAGTGACCGTGGCCGCTCAAGTTGAACAGGATGACCCGCGGCTGGCCCTCCTCGCGGGCGGCCAGGGCCTCGTCGATGGCGGCGCGGACGGCGTGGGCCGACTCCGGCGCGGGGATGATGGCTTCGCAGCGGGCAAAGGCGACCGCGGCGTCGAACACCGCGTTCTGCCGGTAGGCCCGGGCCTCGATCAGCCCCAGTTTCAGCATGTGGCTGGCCAGCGGGGCGGCGCCGTGGTAGCGCAAGCCGCCGGCATGGATGCCGGCCGGAACGAAGCCGTGCCCCAGGGTGTACATCAAGATGAGGGGAGTCAGCTTGGCGGTGTCCCCGAAATCGTAGGCAAACAGGCCTTTGGTGAGCGTGGGGCAGGCCGTGGGCTCGACCGCCACCAGGCGCACGGCCTGGCCCTTCAACTTGTCCAGGGCGTAGGGCAGGGCGATGCCGCCGAAGTTCGAGCCGCCTCCGAAACAGCCGATGACCACGTCCGGGTATTCGCCGGCGTCCGCCATTTGCAGCTTGCACTCCTGCCCGATGACGGTCTGGTGCAGCAGCACGTGGTTCAGCACGCTGCCCAGCGAGTAGTTGGTATCGTCGTGGGTGGCGGCGTCCTCGACCGCCTCGCTGATGGCGATACCCAGGCTGCCGGGTGAATCCGGGTGATCCGCCAGCACCGCGCGGCCCGACTGAGTCAGCTCACTGGGGCTGGCGTAGACCTGCGCGCCCCAGGTGTTCATCATCGAGCGCCGGTAGGGCTTCTGCTGGTAGCTGATCTTCACCATGTAGACAGTGCAGTCCAGCCCGAACATACGGCAGGCCAGGGCCAGGGCGCTGCCCCACTGGCCGGCGCCGGTCTCGGTGGCCAGGCGGCGTATGCCGGCGGCTTTGTTGTAGTAAGCCTGGGCCACCGCCGTATTGGGCTTGTGGCTGCCGGCCGGGCTGGTGCCCTCGTACTTGTAGTAGATATGGGCGGGCGTCTGAAGCTCCTGCTCCAGCCGCAAGGCCCGGTACAAGGGGGTGGGGCGCCACAGCCGGTAAACGTCGATGATCTCGCCCGGGATGTCGATCTCGGGCTGGGGCGAGAACTCCTGCTCGATCAGCGACATGGGGAAGATGGGCTGCAAGTCGGCCGGAGACAGAGGCTGGTGCGTCCCTGGATGGAGGGGCGGGGCCATAGGCTCGGGCAGCGATGGCAGGATGTTCGCCCACACGGTGGGCAGTTGGTGGTCGTTCAGGACAAACTTGGCTCGCTGGGACATGGGGACTCCTTCTCCTTCCGGGGGAAGGGAAAGTCCCTATTGTAGAACAGAATGGGCGCGGGGACGCAACAACCTATGCGCTGAAGGACTGCCCGCAGCCGCAGGTGGTGCGGACGTTGGGGTTGTCGAACTTGAAGCCCGAGCCTTCCAGGGTCTCGACGTAGTCCACCTTGGCGCCTTCCAGGTACAGCAGGCTGGCCTGATCCACGAAGATGGTCAGCCCGTCGAACTGGAGCGTCTTGTCCAGCATGCCGGCCTCGTTCTCGAAGTTCATCGAGTAGTTGAACCCCGAGCAACCGCCGCCCACCACGGAGATGCGCACCCCCTTGGGCCGAGGGTTCTGGCCCTCCATGATCTCGTTGATCTTGGAAATGGCGTTTTCGGTAAGTTGAATCATCATGCCGCCTCCCGGCACTGGCCGCTACTTCAATTGTACAGGGCGCGGCACAGGGTTTTCTACTTTCCTGGATGCGGAGCCGGGCCAGAAGTTGCGGGGAATCTGTTATGTTGGTCGGAGGCAACCGCCGGGGGCCCGGCAAATGCTTGAAACCGCAGTGGCCTGCGGCACGTCGCACTCCATGAATGGCTAGCGCGACCGCAGCTCTGCCGTTGCCCGCCTCCGGCCTCGGGATTCGGGCGAGACGCACGGTGGATCACCGTACCAGCGAAGAGGCCGCCCTGGTCCGCCGGGTGCAGGCCGGTGATCAGGCGGCGTTCCGCGACCTCGTGGAGCGCTACCAGGGCAAGGTCTTGTCCATCATCTACGGCATCCTGCGCAATCATAACGACGCCGAGGACATCGCGCAGCAGGTCTTCGCCAAGGCGTACTTTTCGTTCCGGAGTTTTGACTTCCGCAGCTCGCTGCTGACCTGGATCTACAAGATCACGGTCAACGAGTGCTACGATTACCTGCGCAAGAAGAAGGTGCGGAAGCTGGTATACGAGAGCGACATCAGCGAGGAGGACGCGCGGCGCATGACGCACGGCGAGCCGGCGCGCGACCCGCGCCCCGGCCAGGACGTGACCCTGGCCCGGCGCGATCTGGTGGTCAAGCTGCTTTCCCGGCTGCCGGAGCAGGAGCGCAACCTGCTGCTGCTGAAAGAAGTAGAGGGTCATTCGGTGGAGGAGTTGGCCGCCATGACCGGCATCAACGAGAATACAATCAAGGTGAAGCTGTTCCGCGCCCGCCAGAAGCTGCTAAAGCTGGCCCAGCGTCTGACGGGCGGACCGGGACTGGCCCCGGCCTGAGAGGATGGCTTCACCCAAGCGGACGTCAGATCCGCGGCCCCTGCGGGGGCCGAAGTGGTGAGTGAGGGAAGGTCGCTTATGCACAGGCTAACGAGAGAACGCCTGGAACAGATCTTGAGCGCTCCCGGCGGGCCGCTCCCCGCGGAACTCGAGCAGCATCTGGCCGGCTGCCCGGAGTGCCGCCGGGAGGTGGAGGGCTTCGCGGAGCACTCCCGGTGGGTGCGCTCCCTGCGGACCGATGAAGAGGTCCAGCCGGGCCCTGGGTTCTACGCCGGGGTCCTGGAGTGCATCGAGAGCCAGCAGCGCGCCTCGCTGTGGAGCGCGTTCCTGGAGCCGGCCTTCGGACGCCGGCTGGTGCTGGCCACCCTGGTGCTAACCGTGATGCTGGGGAGCGTGGTCGCCTTTCAGGTGGCCGACGACGCCTTCGGGTCCCCGCCCCCGGAGGCTATCATGGCCATCGATGACCATCCGCTGGACTGGGGCGCCGATCCGGAGCGCGACCGCCAGACCATGCTGGTCACGCTGGCCACTTACCAGGAGTAGCCGCGCCATGATCGCCCCGGCTGCCGCCTCCTGGCGAAACCCCCGAGTGCTGTGCATCCTCCTGCTGGTTTTTCTGTGCGGCGCCAGCGTGGGCATGCTGGTGATGGGGGTCGGCCGGCAAGGCGCTTCCGCCCGCTCCACCCCCCCCGCTTTCAAGGACGGCAACCGCGAGATGACCCTCCAGCGCCTGAAGGAGGAGTTGAATCTCACGCCTGCGCAGGCCGAACAACTGGAGACCGTGCTGGACGACTTCTTCATGTACTACCACACCCTCCAGGCGCAGCTTGACGACGTGCGCGCCACCGGAAAGAGCCGCATCCTGCGCCTGCTGGACCAGGACCAGAAGCGCAAGTTCGAGAAGCTCACCGCCAGCTCGCCGCCTAAGCTGAAGTGATTCAACTTCCTTGCCCTCCCCGAGCGTCTACCGGAGGTCCAGTGGAATAGGCATTCTTGCCTGTGGCTCGAGTCGAGGAGAACAGGCCAGGAGGCCTATTTTACTGGTTGCGCCGGCGAGGGGGCGGTGGTATCATAGGGACGGCGTGGATTGATTTAGGGCCGTCCCGCAAGGGAGGTCTGGCTAATTGCAACCACGTAAAAAAAGTGCTAAAGGTGTACAGTTCAGCCCGAACTTACGGCCCTGCGGCGCTGGCGGCAGGGTCAAGTCATTTGCGGGCCGACTACGCTGGTAGCCTTCAGGAGGACGTATGAGCGTAGGGCCCGATTCCGTGGTCCCCTCCGTTACCGCTGTGGCGCCGGTCACCTCCCTGGCTGGGGTCGAAGGGGAGCTGCTGGCGGTGCGCATCTCCGTCGAGCCGCGGTTGCTGGAGCAGCTTCTGGATACGCTGGCGCAATTGGAATTCCCCATCAGCCCGCAGATCTACCACCACGCGGCCCTGCATTACGAGTACGCCGACGGCGGCGAGCGCCGCGAGCCTACCACCACAGTGGAGTTCCCGGCTTACGCGGACTGGCTGCCGGTGGTGCGACAAGTCCTCGAGCAGGCGGGCTTACCCACCGCCGCTTTCACGGCGCGTGGCATGCTGGAAGAGCTGACCGCCGAATGCGAGGTTCATCCCGGACCGCCCGGCGCGTCCTACCGCAGCGTGACCTGGTACCCGCGCTCCAGCGAGCCGCTGCACAGGTTGGCATGAGGCGGGGAACCGCGATAAACTCTGCTCAATTCCGCCGCTCGGCACTACAATACAACTAGAGGCGGAAAGTCCTATGGCGGCGGCTGCATCCCATTTGTCGCCTTTGGCGGGCTCCTGGTATCCCGACGACCCCGGGGAGCTGCGGGAACTGCTGCGCGGGCTGTTTGAATCCAGCCAGAGCCGCACGGGCGCCTATCTTGCGCCCAGGCCGCTGGCCTTCGTGGCGCCCCATGCGGGGCTGATGTACTCGGGAACGGTGGCGGCCGCGGTCTACCGCCATCTGCGCGCCGAGCCGCCCGAACGGGTGATCCTGCTGGGATTCCGCCACCTTGGCGGGCCCTCCGGCGCCTGGATTCCCGATGTCGAAGCCTACCGAACTCCGCTGGGGGAAGTGGCGGTGGATCAACAGGTTAGAGAACAACTGCTGGCCAGCGGGAGCTTCGTAAGCCGGCCCGAGTCCCAGTTGTGCGACCACTCGGTCGAGATTCATCTTCCGCTCCTCCAGCTTGCGGCTCCACAGGCCCGGGTGGCGCCCATCTATGTGAACCAGCTCGACGGGGTTCGGCGGGAGGCCGCCGCGCGGGAACTGGCGAAGTTCATCGGACCTGGTACGGTGATGGTGGCCAGCTCCGATTTCACCCACTACGGACGGTCTTTCTGCTTCCAGCCGTTCCCGCCGGACGATCTGGCGCCGGAGCGCCTGCGCGACCTCGACGAAACCGTCGTCGATGCCGCCAGCAGTCTCCGCCCCGAGATGTTCCTCGAGGCCCTCCGCCAGACCCAGGCCACAGTGTGCGGCCTGGATCCCATCGCCCTGCTGCTGGCCAGCTTAAGCGCGGCCGGAGGCGCGGACGAGGTTTTTCAGGACCTGCTCGACTATCAGACCTCCGGGGAGCTCACCGGTGACTACCAGCAATCGGTGAGCTACGCGGCCCTGGGGTATTTCCGCTGCGGCTGTTTCCACCTGGAGCGAGAGGACCAGGAGCTGCTGCTCGGCTCGGCCCGCCGGACGCTGGAACACTACCAGCGCACCGGGGAGCGGAGGATGCAGCCGCCGGAGCGCGAGACGCCCGCACTGGCGCGCCGCGCCGCGGCCTTTGTCACGCTGCACCAGGGCGGGCGGCTCCGCGGCTGCGTGGGGCGGCGCTCCGCCGGTGAGTCGCTGGCGCAGGCCATTCCCGCGCTGACCCTGGCCGCGGCGCTCGAGGACAGCCGCTTCCAGCCCCTGGATCCCGCCGAGACGGGCATCGAAATCGAGATCTCGGTGCTGTCGCCATTCAAGCGTGTGCCCAACCTGGACGGGTTCCAGCCAGGCGTGCATGGCGCCTACCTCGAGTCCGGGCAACGCCACGCCCTGCTGCTTCCCCAGGTCGCCACGGAGGCCCGCTGGGGCGCCCGCAAGTTCTTCGATGCTCTGGCGCGAAAGGCCGGCCTCAGCTCGGACATTTACAGGGATCCCGCTACGCGCATCTACTTCTTCCGCGCGCAGATCCTCCAATAGCGTTTCCGCTGGCGCGCTCCCTGTATACTGAGCAGGAATGCTGCTCCTGAGCGGCCCGCCGGGCGCGGGTTCCAACGCGCGTATCTGGGACGAGGTGCGGGCTTCGGTGGCGCGCGGGGACGCGGACTTTCGCCTCCTGGCGCCTACTTCCACGCTGGCGGAACATCTCCGTCACGAACTGGCCCGCGCGGGCTTGGTGGTGCGGCCCGAGCTGGTCCTCACGCTGGCCGGCTTCCTGGATCAGTGGACGGATGGGACGCCCGCCATCGCCCCGGCAGCGCTGGAACTCGTCCTCGCGGAGGTGCTCGAGCGGGACACCCCGGAGGTCTTCCGCAAGGTGGCGCGCCTGGACGGCTTCCGTGCCAGCCTGACCCGCGCCATCACCGAGGTCTCCGACACCGGCACTTACGCGCGCCGGCTGGCTGAAGTGCTGCAACTGGGCGCGGTGGAGGCGCCGCTGGCGCCGGCGTTCCTGGCGGTCTACCGCGAGGTCGAGAATGAGCTCGAGCGCCGGGGCTGGGTGCTGCGCGCCGGGTTGCTGGAGCGGGCCGCGCGCCGAATCCGCGAGCGCGGCCTGGGCAGCTTACGGCGCGTCTTTCTCGACGGCTTCTTCTCCTTCAGCGAGCCCGAGCTCGGGCTGCTGCGCGCGCTGGCCGCGCACGCGGACCTCACCGTCGCGCTGCCGCGCTGGGCGGGCGCCGAGCAGGCGCGGGCGGCGCTGCTGGAAATGGGATTGGAGGAGCAGGACTCACCACCGGCCGCGCGCCTCGGGGCGCGGGTCCTGGTCACTGCCGCCGGCCTCGAGCAGGAAGCCGTCGAAATCGCGCGCCGCATCCTCGAGCACGTCGCACAGGGGCGCCAGTTCCGGGAGATGGGCATCCTGCTGCGCGGCGAGAAGCCCTACGTTCCGGTCCTGCGCACCGTACTGGAGCGTTTCGGAATCCCCGCGCGCTTCTACTTCACGCCGCCGCTGGCCGAACACGCCCTGGCGCGCTACTTCAGGTGCCTGGTGGAGGGGCTCCAAGGCGGCTGGGAGCACGCCGCGGTGCTGGCCGCGCTCCGCATGGCGGCCTCGGGTGTGGCGGGAACGCCCACCGCCGACGAGTTCGACTTCCAGGTCCGCGAGCGCCTGCCGGGCCGGGGGTTGGCGGCGCTGCGGGAACTCGCGCCGGAAGGCCCTTTGCGCGCTTTCCTCGACCGCTTGGAGGCTTTGGAGGGATGGCGCTCACTGGAGCTGTCTCCCCGCGACTGGGCGGAGCGCCTGAAGACGCTGGCCAGGCTGGTGGAGCTGCCCGTCATCGACGACGGCCGATCTTTCGACACCGTCGCCGCGTGGCGCGCCCAGGCGGACGCGCTGGAGGGGTTCGCGCGCGCCCTCGAGACCACCGCCGGGGCCTTGCCCGGCGACCGGTCCGTTTCCCTGGCCGCTTTCTGGGACGCCCTGGGGCTGGTGCTGGAGAACACCTCGTTGCGCGCACCGGACCGGCGGCGCAACGCGGTCGCCGTGCTGGACGTTTTTGAAGCCCGTCAGTGGGAACTCCCGGTGGTGTTCCTGCCCGGGCTGGTGGAGCGCCAGTTTCCGCTGTACCAGCCGCCGGATCCGTTCTTCCCCGACGCCGCGCGCGAAGCCTGGCGCGCCGCCGGGCTGCGCCTGGACACCAGCGCGGACCTGCGCCGGCGGGAGCGCTTCCTCTTCGACCTGGCCGCCACGCGGGCCACCGCCGAGCTGGTGGTGAGCTACCCCGAATCAAACGCCAAGGGCGATCCCAACCTGCCCTCCTTCTTCCTGGACGAGTTCCCCGCTGGGGCGGTGAAGGCGCGCGCCGCGCGTCCGGCCCTGGATGGCCCGCGCGGGCCTTGGGGAGCGCCCGTGCTGGTGCGGCATCCCGAGCTGCTGGCGCGCCTATGCTCCACGCATGATACGTTCCGCCCCACTGCCCTTGAAGATTTCCTGCAATGCCCCTTCCAGTTTTTCGGGAAGCACACGCTCCAGCTCGTGGAACCTCCCCCGCGGCCCGAGGAGCGGCTGGACGCGCTGGTGCGGGGCGACATCGCGCATCAGACGCTGGCCGCCTGGCAACGCGGCAGGGGAGGTCTTCAGCCGGCCTCGCTGGAAGGCATCTTCGAGGCCGTCTTCGCTCGCGTGTGCGCTCAGGAGCGCGTGCCCCTGGGCTGCCGCACCGAGCTGGTCCGCCTGCGCATGCTGGAAGACCTTGGCCGCCTGACCGCGGATCCGCCGCGACTGGAGGGCTGGTTGCCGCGGGTTGAGGAGAAGATCCAGTTCGATCTGGAGGGCGGCACTCGCATCCGCGGGCGTATCGACCGCTGCGACGTGAGCCCGCGAAACGCCGCCGTGGTCTTCGACTTCAAGTACTCCAGCGGGACGGGCATCCGCAAGCGCAAGGAAGGCTGCGAGCAGGGGCGCTTCGTGCAGGGCGCCCTGTACCTGCTGGGACTGGAGGCGCAAGAGGGATGCCGGCCCGCGGGGTGGTTCTACTGGGGCTTCCGCAAGGAAACCAGCGTGGCCGGCTGGCACGCGCTCACCCGGGAGGAATGGCGGGGGCCGGGCGTGGCCTGCACCCTCGAGGAGCTGCGGGAGCGGCTCGAAGAGGCGCGAGCGGCCGCGCTCGGCGCGGCGCGCCAGATCCGGGAGGGCCGCATCGAGGCGAACCCGGCGGACCCCGAGCGGTGCGAGTACTGCGCCTTCCGTGATGCCTGTCGCATACGGGCAGCCGGGAGGTTCATGCTCGCCGCGGGAGGCGCCGAGTGAAGCTGAGCGCGGAACAACTCGCCGCGGTCACCCGCACCGGGCAGGACGTCTGCGTGGTGGCGGGTCCCGGCTCGGGCAAGACCCGCGTGCTGGTCGAGCGGTTCCGCTGGCGCATTCAGAACGGCTGCTCGCCTTTGCGCATCCTGGCGGTGACTTTCACCGACAAGGCCGCCACCGAGATCAAGCAGCGCCTGGCCAAGGATTTTTCGGCGCAACCGGAACTGAAGGAGCAGCTTGAGCGGGCGCATGTCTCGACGGTGCACGGCTTCTGCGCCCGCCTGCTGCGCGAGCACGCCATCGACGCGGGTCTGGACCCGCGCTTCGAGGTGCTGGAGCGGCCCGAGTCCGGTGCCCTCCTGCGGGCCGCCGCCGAGGAGACCCTGGATGCGCTCTTCGCGGAACGGCCCGCCGAGATGCGCGCGCTGCTCGCAGCCGTGGACTTCTCCGAGCCCGCCCAGGAGCTGGCCCGCGCCTATGAGGCCCGGCGGTTGTTGCACGCGGCGGCCCGCGGCGCCGCCGCCGATGATCCGTACCAGCGTCTGCGCGAGCCGCTGGAGGCCATCGTGACCGGCGTTTCCCAGGGCTGGAACCCGAGCCAGCAGGCCGAATGCGCCCGCGTGCAGGCCTGGGCCCGCCGCCTGCTGGAGCTGCCCGCCGACCGGGTTGGGCTGGAGCACTTTCGGGCGCTCGCCGCCTTCGACTGCGACCTCAGGCGCCTGAAGAGAAACAACCCGCTCTACGAGGAGATCAAGCTCGTCAAGCAGGAGTTGCTCGTCAAAGCCCACCAGGCGCTCCTCGCGCAGTACTACGCCCCTCAGCGAGCGCTGCTGGAGGAATCGCTGGATGGCCTCGAGGCCCGCTACCGCCAGCGCAAGCAGGCTCTCGGCGCGCTGGATTTCGCCGACCTGGAGGAACACGCCATACGCCTGCTGGAGAGCGACGCGCAGTTGCGCGAGCGTGTCCGCCAGAACTTCGACGAAATTCTGATGGACGAGTTCCAGGACACCAACCCGCTCCAGGCCGCCCTGATCGCGTTGCTGCGGCGGCCCGGACGTTTCTTCGCGGTGGGCGACGTCAACCAGTCCATCTACGGTTTCCGTCACGCCGAACCGGAGGTTTTCGCCGGCTACCGGCGGGAGCTGGAGGCCCAGGGCCTCGCCGTGGATTGGCTGCGTGAGAACCATCGCAGCCGCGGCGAGGTCCTGAAGGCGGTGGAAACCATCCTCGCCGATGCGCCAGGCATAGAGCCGCACGAGCTGGCGGCCCGGCGGGAGTTTCCGGAGAAGCGCGGGCCTTCGGTCGAGGTCATCTCCGCGGTGGGAGCGACCACGGAAGAAGCCGCGGCACTGGAAGCGCAATGGGTGGCCCGCCGCATCCGGGAGATGGTGGACGCGGGCCGGGTCCGCTTCCGCGACATCGCCGTGCTGGTGCGCAACGTGAACGCGCTGATCCCCTTCGCGGAAGCCTTTCACGATTTCGACGTGCCCTACGTGATCGCCCGGGGCAAGGGCTTCTTCGAGACGCAGGAGGTCGCCGACCTGACCGGGTGGTTGCGCGTGCTGGTCAACCCGCGCGACGAGATCGCCCTGGCCGGCCTGTTGCGGTCTCCGCTGGTGGGCGTGAGCGACGAGACCCTGCTGCGGCTCACCGGGCAGGGCCGCCTGGCCGATGCTTTTGCGCGCCTGGACGATTGCCGCGGCCTGGACGCCGGTGACCGAGAGCGGGTGCTCTGGGTGCGTGGGCTGCTCGAGGCGCAGCGCGCGCAGGCCGATGAGACTCCGCCCGACCGCCTGCTGGCCCGCCTGCTGGATGCCTCCGGCTACGAGGACGCTCTCAGCCCGCGCGCCCGCGCCAACGTGCGCCGGTTTCTGGAGCTGGTGCGCGACTGGTTCAGCCGCCGCCCGCGCCCGCTCTTCGAGCTGGTCGAGGAGCTGGCCGACCGCCGCGCCGCCGATCCCGACGAGGCCGCTCCGCCCGCCGAGGGCGCCCTCAGCGCCGTCCAGGTGATGACCATGCACGCCGCCAAGGGGCTGGAGTTCCCGGTGGTCTTCGCCGCCGCGCTTCACAAGGGCGTGGCCGGCGATTCGCCTCCGCTGGCCTTCTCGCCCGCCTCCGGCCTGGTGGCCCGGTGGCGCGATCCCATCACCGGCCAGGGCACCAAGGACCTTGCTTACAGCGCCTTCTCGGAAGAGCTGGCGCGAAAAGAAGAGGAGGAAGGCCACCGGCTGTTCTACGTGGCCATGACGCGGGCCATCGAGCATCTGGTGCTCTCCTTCGCCGCGACTTTGAAGAGCGTGCGCAACTGGGCGCGCACTGTTGTCGAGCGCCTGGGCCTGGATCTGGCCGAGGCGTATACGGAAGCGCCCGAGCGGCCGGCCCCGCGGGCGCTTGAGATCGTCGAGGAGCGGGCGCCGCGTCTGGCGCGCCCCGTTCTCACCGGCCAGCACGACTCCAGCGTCTCGGTGACCGACGTGATGCTCCATGCGCAGTGCCCGCGCAAGTACTTTCTGGCGCGCTACCTCGGTCTGTCCGCAATGCAAACTCCTGCCGAGCCGCGACCGTCAGAAGGTGTGAAAAAATCGGCGGGCAGGCGAAACCGCCTGCCCCACGACGGGCTAAGTGCCCTGGTTGCACCGTGGGGCAGGCCGTTTGGCCTGCCGCCCGCACCGCCGAACCGATTTCTTCACACCTTCTCAGGGAGCGGTCCGCGCGATGACACGGGCCCCGATGCCGCCGAACTCGGCAGCCAGGTGCATGATCTTCTGGCGGGCCTTGAGGTTCCTGATCCCGCGCCCGAGGCCCTCGAGCTGGCCGCGCGCTTCCAGGCGAGCGATCTCGCGCGGCGCGCCGCCTCCGCCACACGCCTCGAACGGGAGTCCGGCTTCCTGATCGAGATGGAAGAGATGGTGCTCAACGGGCGCATCGACCTGTGGTTTGAGGAGGGCGGCGAGCTGCTGCTGGTGGACTACAAGACCGACGACGTTTCCGCGGAGGAAGCTGCCGCGCACGCGCGGTCTTACGCGCTCCAGTTGCGGCTCTATGCTCTGGCGGTGGAGCGCATCGCGGGCCGCCTGCCTGACCGCGCGCTGTTGTGCCTGCTGCGGCCCCAGGTGGAGGTTCCGGTCAGCCTGCTGCCCGAGGACCTGGAAGCCGCCCGCGCCGCGGTGCGCGCTCTGCGCCAGGCCCAGCAGGACATCCGCTTCCCGCTCCGCCCCGGCGCCCACTGCCAGCGCTGTTCTTACTTCGCCGGCCTCTGCCCCGCCCAGGCCGGGGCCGGCTAGGTCCGCATCTTGGCCCGCAGCGCCGCGCGCAGCCGGGCGCCCACCTCCTCGGGCATGGCGTAGGGATCGACACCCTTGTAGATCTGGATGGTCTTCTTGGTGGTGTCGCAGATGACCCAGCAGTTGGGGCAGGCCTTCAAGTGCGCCTCCAACTGCGGGCGCAGCTCGGCCGCGGCGGTTTCGTCGAGGTAGTCGTTAAGCTCCTCCAAGAACTGCTTACAGGTGAGCAAAGACATCTTCCACCTTCCTCTTGAAGTAGCGGGTAAGCTTCTCCCGAAGCCGCAGCCGGGCCCGCAGCAGGCGCGTCTTCACGGCCGGCACGGACAGATTCAGAGCCTCGGCCGTCTCTTCGGTGGACAGTTCGTCGATGTCGCGCAGCACGAAGACGGAGCGGAGAATCGGCGGGAGGGTCTCGACGGCCTTCGCCAGAATCCCCCGGATCTCCTCCTGGGAGTAACGTTTCTCGGGGTTGTCCCAGACGGCGATCTCGCGGGTTACGGTGTCTTCCCCCGTGTCCACTGGCTCGTCCAGCGACACCGACGGGTCGTTGCGGCGGCGGCGCAGCTTCATCAGCGCCTGGTTGATGGCGATGCGCGCCAGCCAGGTATAGAACTTCGAGTGCCCCTGAAATCCCGGCAAGTGCTCGTAGGCGCGCAAGAAAGTCTCCTGAAGCACGTCCTCGGCGTCTTCGGCATTCTCGGTGATGTGACGCGCCAGGCGGAAGATCCTGCGGTCGTAGCGGTTCACCAGCTCGGTGAAAGCGTCGGCATCGCCCTCGCGCGCCCGCGCCACCAGCGCGCCCTCGCCGTTGGATGGTCCCGCGCCCGCGCTCATCTGCTGCGATTCTACCATCCCAGTCCCGTGACCGCTTCATCCGGCGCCTTACGGGTGGCTCAGGGAGGCAACCCACACGGGCATACGCAGGAACGGGCGCGAGCTCTGCCAGGCGGTCACGGGACCAGCGTGCTACGCTGAAAAAACACCCTTTTCTTATGAGCGAGGTCATTGTCACTCTACCCGACGGCAGCCAGCGACCCGTGGCCGCCGGCAGCACGCCCCTGGAGGTGGCGCGCGCCATTAGTCCCCGGCTGGCTCAGGAGGCCGTGGCGGCCCGGCTCGACGGCGCGCTGGCGGACCTGACCGCGTCCATCACCGCGGACACCGCCCTGGAGATCCTCACCCCCAAAGATCCCGAGGCCCTCGAAGTGTACCGTCACTCCAGCGCCCACCTGCTGGCCGCAGCGGTGCTGGAGCTGTTTCCCGAGACTAAGCTCGGCATCGGTCCCGCCGTCGACAATGGCTTCTACTACGATTTCTACCGCGACACGCCCTTCACTGCGGAAGACCTCGAGAAGATCGAGGCCAAGATGCGCGAGCTGCAAGCCCGGGATCTGCCCTTCCAGCGCCGCACCGTTCCCAAAGCCGAGGGTCTGGCTCGCTACGCCGCCATGGGCGAGGACTTGAAGTGCGAGTTGATCGACGAGAAGGCCGGCGAAACCTTCTCCGAGTACGCGCTGGGGCCGCGCTTCGTGGATTTCTGTCGCGGGCCGCATCTGGCCTCGACCGGCAGAATCAAGGCCTTCAAGCTGCTCTCCGTGGCGGGGGCCTACTGGAAGGGCGACGAGCGCAACCGCCAGGGCCAGCGCGTCTACGGCACGTCGTTCTTCACGCAGAAGGAGCTGGACCAACACCTTCAGCAGCTCGAGGAGGCCAAGAAGCGCGACCACCGCAAGCTCGGCCAGGAGCTGGACCTGTTCAGCATCCAGGAGCTGGCCGGACCGGGCCTGGCCTTCTTCCACCCCAAGGGCGCCACCGTCCGCCGCCTGATGGAGGACTGGATGCGCGACCAGTACGTGGCGCGCGGTTACTCGCTGGTCTACACCCCGCACGTGGCCCGCGCCGGCCTGTGGAAGACCTCGGGGCACTACGACTTCTACGCTGACAACATGTTCGCGCGCATGGAGCTGGAGGACGCCGAATACCAGCTCAAGCCCATGAACTGCCCCTTCCACATCCTGATTTACCAGGACCGCCTGCGCAGTTACCGCGACCTGCCCATCCGCCTGGGCGAGCTGGGCACGGTCTACCGCTACGAGCGCAGCGGCGTGATGCACGGGCTGTTCCGCGTCCGCGGTTTCACTCAGGACGACGCGCACGTATTCTGCACCCCCGGCCAGATCGAGGACGAGGTGGTCTACTGCCTCGAGTTCGCCCTGGCCGTGCTCGACACCTTCGGCTTCGAGCGCTACGAAGCTGAGCTGTCCACCTGGGATGGCGGCGCCAGTGGCAAGTACGACGGCGCGCCGGAGGAGTGGGCCCTCGCCGAAGCCGCCCTGAAGAACGCCAGCCGGCGGCTGGAGATGAAGGTCCAGCTCATGCCCGACGAGGCCGCGTTTTACGGCCCCAAGATCGACGTCAAGCTGGTGGACGCCATCGGGCGGCTGTGGCAGTTGTCCACGATCCAGTTCGACTTCACCCTGCCGCGGCGCTTCGGCCTCGAATACATCGCCGAGGACGGCAAGGCACACCGCCCGCTGATGGTGCACCGCGCGCTGTTCGGCTCGCTGGAGCGCTTCTTTGGCATTCTGGTCGAGCACTATGCCGGCGCTTTCCCGGTGTGGCTGGCGCCCATCCAGGCCATCGTGCTGCCCATTACCGACAAGCAGCTCGCCTACGCCCGCCAGGTGCACGAGCGGTTGAAGGCGGCCGGTCTGCGCGCCACCGTGGACGACCGCCCGGAGAAAGTCAACCTGAAGATACGCGAGGCGCAGCTCCAGAAGATTCCCTACATGCTGGTGGTGGGCGGGCGCGAGGCGGAGGCCGGCACGGTCTCGGTGCGCAACCGCAAGCACGGGGATCAGGGCGTGAAGCCGCTGGATGCCTTCCTCGCTGAGGTCGGCCAGCTCATTGCCGCCAAGACGCCGGCGGAGTAGCTTAACTATGACCGCTGCGGCCAACCGCTTGCTTACGCGCGCGGCTCAGAAGCCGTTTCCGAGCCGCGACCGTGAGGGAGCGGTCCTCCCCCCGAGTGCAGCCTGATGGCCCTGGCCGCCGTTGTGCTGCTGGTCGCGCTGACCGGCACGCTGGTCTACCTGGTGCTGGTGATCGTGGCCGCGCGGCACTACCTGGCGACTGGGGACAGGCCACACCGTCCCTCCGTGGACGGTGCAGCCTGTCCCCGGTCCGCCGCGCCGGTCAGCATCCTCAAGCCGCTGCACGGGCTGGACGAAGGACTCGAGGAGAACCTGCGGAGCTGGTTCCGCCAGGAGTACCCGGATTTCGAAATCCTGCTGGCGGTGCGCGCCGCTGGCGATCCGGCAGCGGAGGTGGCCGAGAAGTTGCGCCAGGAATACCCACAGGTTCCGGCGCGACTGCTGGTGACGGGCGAGCCGCCCTACGCCAACGCCAAGGTCTTCAGCCTCGACCGCATGATGGGGGAGGCGCGCCACGACCTGCTGGTGATGAGCGACAGCGACACGCGGGCGCGGCCGGACCTGCTGGCCACCGTCGCCGCCGAGTTCCAGGATCCGCGCCTGGGGGTGGCCACGTGCCCCTATCGGGCGGTCCCCGGCCACAGCTTCTGGTCCGCGCTCGAAGCCATCATGATGAACACCGAGTTCCTGGCCGGGCTGCTGGTGGCGCGGCTGGTCGAGGGCGTGCGCTTCGCGGTGGGTCCGTGCGTTGCGGCGCGGCGCGAGGCGCTCGCGGCGATCGGCGGCTGGGAAAGGCTCCAGGACTACCTGGCCGAAGACTTCGTCATGGGGGCGCTGGTCGCGGAGGCCGGCTATCAGGTGATTCTCTCTTCCGCCACGATCGAGCACCGCATCGGCGCGCAGGACTTTCGGGCCAGCTTCGAGCACCGGCTGCGCTGGGTGCGCTCGACACGCCGCTCGCGCCCCTGGGGCTACCTGGGGCAGTTCTTCACTTACCCGCTCCCGCTGGCGCTCATCCTGACGGCGCTGCAGCCCGCCTGGTGGCCGGTGCTGGCGGCCACCGCCGTGCTACGCGCTTACGCCGCCTGGGCCACGGCGGGCTGGATCCTGCATGATCCGCTCACCGCCCGGCGCTGGTGGCTTGTCCCGCTCGAGGATGCGCTCAGCTTCCTGATGTGGATCGCCGGCTTCTTCGGCAACAGCGTCGCCTGGCGCGGCCGCCGCTACCGGCTGCTGGTGGACGGCCGCTTCGAGCCGGCGGATTCACCGCCCCGGCTCGAGCACTAGCGTACCCGCGGCTTCGACGCGGCGGAACTGCATGGGGAAGGCGCGGCCCTGCTGGTAGGCGTCCCACTGATCCTTGTAGTGATGCGAGAGCAGGTGCCCGCTCTGCCCGGCCACCAGGCCGGCCAGGGAGCGGTCCCAGTCCGCCACGTCCATGCTCAGGCGCAGCGAAGGCCCGATCAGGTAGCCCATGATAGTTTCGGCTTTCTTGATGGTGGTCGCGGAACCGCTCAAGGGCACTGGCCCCAGGTTGAAGTACTTGCCCACCAGCGGCAGGCGGTGGCCCACCGGATGGGCCACCAGCAGCTTGTGGTAGTGCCCGTAGCGCCACTTGCGCACGTCGCGGCCCTGCATGCGGCGGCCCTCCTCCAGCGCGTCGGCCAGCACCTCGACCAGCTTGCGATCCCAATCTTCGAACCAGCCGGCGGGGCGCTCACGCAACAGCTTCTCCAGCGCCACCGGGGCCATCAGGTAGTCGTACAGCGCGGCGCGGCGCGGCGCGGCGCGCTCAGCCACGTTCTTGCGCAGGTGCTGGAAGCCCAGCGTCACGATGAAGGGCGCCGCCTCGCTGCCTTCCATCTGACCGTTCCAGGCGCGCAGCAGGGCGAGGGCCTCGGTCAAGGCCGGATTCGTGACCTTGCGCCGCTCGCACGCGGAGACGAACTCGCGCGCCAGCAAATGGGCGAAGGCCGAGTACACATCTTTTTGCTCAGCCGGAAACTGATCCGCCCGCCAGCCTCCCCGCGCGGTGAGCAGCGCGTGAATCTGCGCGGCGCGGTAGGGCGGATCGAACTTGCCGTTGACCCGGTACGGGTAGTTGGCCGGAAAGGGATTCTGGTTGGCGGTCACGATCAGCCCGGCGGGCGGGTTGAGGCTGCGCGGAAGCTCCTCGAAGGGAATGAAGCCCTCCCACTCGTAGTCGCCGGAGGCGCCGTCCACGGGCACGTCGCCGTCGAAGGTCTTGCGGATGGGGAAACGTCCCGCGGCCTGGTAGCCGATGTTGCCGTCCACGTCGGCGTAGATGAAGTTCTGCCCAGGCCCGGGATAGCGCGCCAGCGCGGCGGTGAACTCCTGCCAGTTCCCCGCGCGGTTGACGTCGAGGAAAACCCACTGGAACGCGCCCGGCTCGGCTGCCCCCCAGCGCAGCGCCAGCGGGCGGTTGCCCTCGTCGGAGACGATGGGCCCGTGGCGGGTCACCCATTGCCTGAACTCGACCCCTGCGCTTCCCCGGACCGGAATCACGTCCCGCTCCAGGCGTGCTTGCTCGAGCCGGCCGCGAAAGACGTAGCGCCCGGAGCGCAGGTCGAGTTTCTCCTGGTAGAGGTCCTGCACATCGAACTGAAGATTGGTCACGCCCCAGGCAATGCGGTCGTTGTGCCCGAGGATGACGCAGGGCAGACCGGGGATGGCGGCCCCGGCGACGTGCAGGCCGGGGGCCTTCAGGTGGACCAGATACCAGATGCCGGGAATGGAGTAGGCCAGGTGAGGGTCGCCGGCCAGCAGGGGGCGTCCCGACGCCGTGCGGCTCCCGGCGAGCACCCAGGCGTTCGAGCCGGGCTGGACCTCCGAGCCGGCCCGCACCGGATACAGGAAGTTCACCTTCTCCTTGTCCCCGGCGGCCAGCAGGGCGTCTTTCTTGAGCTCCTGCTCCCAGGTGTTGGTCAGCGTCTGGTACATTTGCAGGCCCACCAGGATGGAGTCGATGACGCGCCAGGGGCGGGGCTCGTAGCCCATCAAGGTGAACTCCAGGGGCAGGCGGCGGCGGTGGGTCTGGATAAAGAAGTTCACGCCGCGGGCGTAAGCGGCCAGGGGCGCGCGGTCCTGCTCGGAGAGGCTCCGGTAGTGCTCTTCCGCGATGCGCTCCAGGCGCAGGGCGCGGCTGCGGCGGTCCTCCTGGAGCGCCTGCGGGCCGGCCACTTCGCTCAAGCGGCCCGCGGCCCAGCGGCGCAGGCTGTCCATCTGCCACAGCCGGTCTTGCGCGGTGACGAAGCCTTGCGCGAACAGCGCGTCCTCGACCGAAGCGGCGGAGATGTGCGGCACGCCCAGGTGGTCGCGCTCCACCGTGGCGCGCTGCCGGATGGGCGCCTCCAGACGCCCGGAGGTCCGCGGCAGCGGCCTCCAGGCGAACCAGTAGACCACCGCGGCGGCCGCCACCACGAGGGCCGCGACAGCGAAGTTGAAGTAACGCAGCGCTTTCTTGAGGGCCAATCCAAATTGTACAATCCAGGGCGGGGCACTAATTCACGGCCATGACAGACACGCTGTTGGGATACCGGTTCGCGCTGCTGGCGCTGATCGTGGGGACGAACGCCTTCTTCGCGGCGGCGGAGCTGGCGCTGGTATCAGTGCGCCGCTCGCGGCTGATCGAGCTGGCCGCCGCCGGACACGTGGGCGCGCAGGCGGCGCTGAGCCTGCTGGGGCGACCGGAGCGGCTGCTCTCGACCGTCCAGGTGGGGGTCACGCTGGCCAGCCTGGGCGCGGGCTGGGCGGGGGAGGAGACACTGTACCGGCTGCTGGTGCACTGGCTGGGGCCGCTGGCCACATCCGCCGCGGCGCCCGTGGTACACGTCTTCAGCTTCGTGCTGTCGTTCCTGGCGCTGACCTTCGCCATGGTGGTGCTGGGTGAGGTGGTCCCCAAGAACCTGGCCATGGAGCGTTCCGACCGGTTTGCCGTGGCGGTGGCGCCGCTGCTGCTGCTGTTCCACCGGGCGATGCAGCCGTTCGTGTTCGTGCTGGAGCGCTCCTCGACGGCGGTCTCCAGGTTGCTGGGGCGCGGGAGGGGGAAAGCCACGGCCCACTCGGTCGAGGAGCTGAAGCTGATTGCCAGCTCGGTGCGCGCCTCCGGGCGTATGTCCCAGTTCGAGGAGGAGGGCCTTCAGCGGCTGCTCGAGCTGAGGGAGGTCTCGGTGCGCGAGGTGATGGCCCCTCGCAACGAGGTGGTGGCGCTGCCGATAGACGCCTCGCTCGAGCAAGTGCTGCGCACGCTGGTGGAACATGGTTACACGCGGGTGCCGGTGTATGAGGGCCGCCCCGAGCACGTCATCGGGATGCTGCACTCCAAGGACCTGCTGCCGGTGTGGCAGCGGCAGCGCGCCGCCGCGGCGCCCTTCGACCTGCGGGCCGTGCTGCGCAAACCCCTGGTGGCGCCCGAAAGCAAGCCGCTCATTCAACTGCTCGACGAGTTCCGCGTGGGCCACGCGCACCTCGCCCTGGTGGTGGACGAGTTCGGAACCATCACCGGGCTGGTCACTCTGGAAGACCTGCTGGAGCAGATCTTCGGGGAGATCGAGGACGAGCACGATGTCCGCCGGCCGCCGCCGGCGCCAGAGGCTCCTGTGCTCGAGTTGGATGGAATCACTCCCATCCGCGACCTGGACACGCAGTACGGGCTGGAACTCCCCGTGGATGCCGGCTTCGAGACCCTGGCGGGGTTTCTGCTGTCGCGGCTGGGGCACATCCCCGCGGCCGGAGAGTCGGTCGAGGCCGAGGGCCGGCGCTTCACCGTGCTGGAGATGGAAGGCCGTCGCATCGCGCGGGTGCGCATCGAAAGAGTGCAAGGGGGCCGGGGACAGACGGAAGCGTCCCCCGAGAACCCTGGGACAGGCCGGGGTGTCCACGGAGGGACACCCTAGCCTGTCCCGGGGGTCAGTACGGGCTGGCCGCCTGGGCGGCCTGGCGCGCCACCAGCTTCTCGACTTCGCTCTTCAGTGGTCCAATGGCCTTGGCGAAGGCCATCTTGTAGGACCCGCAGAAGTAGTCCAGGTCCTCGAAGCGGCGATGGCGCGCGTGCCGCAGTTTGGGGCAGCCGCCGCGGCATATCGGGAAATACTCGCAGGCCTGGCACTCCGGACGGGGTAGTGTCTTGGTCAGCGCGAAGTCGTAGCGGCGCCGCCGGCGCGACAGCTCCGGCCAGGAGTCCTCCAGCATGTTGCCCAGCTTCCAGCCCTGCTCGACGAAAAAGTCGCAGGGATACACGTCGCCGTTATACTCGACCACACAGTAGCTGTCGCAGGTGTGGTGCAGGCAGCAGCTTCCCGGAACCTGCCCGGCCAGGGCCTCGGCCAGGTTGTCGAAGAAGCGTATGCGCGCCTTGCGCCGCTCCGGCCACCACAGCTCGAAGGTTTCGCACAGAAAGCGGCCGTATTGCTCCGGAGTGATGGTGAAGGGCAGCAGGCGGCCCTCGGCGTCGAACTCGGCCAGGGGGATGTACTGCACGTAGTCGATGCCCAGGCCGCGGAAGAACTTGTAGATCTCGCGCGGCTTCTCCACATTGGCCTGGCTGAGCACGCACAGTATGTTGAACTCGACCTTGTTCTTCTGGAGCGTCTCGATGCCCCGCATTACCTGCCGCCAGGTGCCCTGGCCGCCGCGGGTGAGACGGTATGCGTCGTTGACTTCCTCCGGGCCGTCGATGGAGACGCCCAGCAGCCAGTTGTAGTCGCGGAACAGCGCGCACCAGTCGTCGTCGATCAGCACGGCGTTGGTTTGCAGGGCGTTGGAGACGTTCTGGCCGTCGCGCCCGTACTGCTGCTGGAACTCGATGAGCTTCTGGTAGAACTTCAGGCCGGTGAGCATCGGCTCGCCGCCCTGGAAGGCGAAGACGCTATTGGGATAAGAGTAGAACAGGAAGGTGTCCACCAGCCGCTCCAGGGCCTCCAGCGGCATGACGCGCTTGGGCAAGTCCTTGTAGGGGTCCGCTTCGCGGTCGAAGTAGAAGCAATAGGTGCAATCCAGGTTGCACAGCGCCGAAGCCGGCTTGATCAGCAAAGAGCTGATGCGGGGAGCGGGGCCTGCGCCGTGGCCCAGCACGGGCAGGCCGAAACCACTAGCCATAAGCCGAGTCTAGCATCCGCGATCGCAGCCAGCAGCCCCCGAAGACAAAAGCGCCTGGCGCGGGTGCGCCAGGCGCTCGGGTGAGGAACTCTGGAGAAGGCTTACTTCTTGCGGCGGCGCAACAGGCCGATGGCGAGAAGGCCCGCGCCGATCAGCGACAGCGTCATGGGCTCGGGAACGCCCTGGTGGATGCCGTCAACGATCGTTCCGACCGTGACGCCATTGGGAACCGTCACGTCCACCGAAACCTTCAGCGACGTCAGACCGAGAGGGATGCTGTAGTCAGTGGCGCCAGTGCTATACAGTATATCCAGCGTCTGGCCACCTACGCTCAGCGTCTTGTAGGCCTGCGCCCCTAAGCCGACAGCGTAGTTCACGCCCAGCGTGATCTGTCGGATCAGCAGATCAGGAGGGACGATTCCGTACAGGCTGACAACGTACTCGAAGTGGTGCACGCCCTCGGCGAGCGCGCCAACATTGACGACATGCAGGTTCTCCGTGGGCTCCTGGATCATCACTGAGGGATCGCCCGGCCCGGTGTAGTCCCAGTTCGAGAAGACCTTGTCACCGACGTAGCACCCCTCGGTCAGCGGCGCCCAATAGGCAACCAGTTCCCAGCCCTGGTAGGCTCTGCAACTCACCGGCGCAGCCATCAGAGGCAAGCCCGCCATTGCCACCAGAACCGCGACGATCAATGCAACCTTCTTCATCTTCATCCTCCTTGCTCAGTCACCGCTTTACTTATGGGGCCTGGCGCCTCGGCCGATCTCCCAAGTGCGGCGCTAGCGTTTACCCTACGAAAAATTATGGTAAGTGACTGGTGGGTATGAGTCAAGGCGTGAATCAGAGTCCGTGGTACTGATTTTATGTTCGTAGTACCGGTACGGTACTTCCCTTAGATTCCCACAGCCCACTGGATCTCCGGGCGGCCATAAACGGCACCGCCCGTATGGACCGTCAGACCCAGCCTGACCTCAGCCACCCCGGGGCTGTGGGTGTGCCCGCACAGAACGGTCAGTTCGCGGCCTGGGTAGCGGCTCAGCACCTCGAGGATGGTTTCTCCCATGGCCTGGGAGGCAAAATGGGGCAGGTAGTCGGGGTTGGAGATCCGCCCCTCGTGCCAGCAGGCCTCAGCGAAAGGTGGGACGTGCGTAAGAAGCAGGACCCGCGGGTAAGACTGGAGCGCCTTGTCGAGCACCGGGCCCAGGCAGTCTGCCCCCTCGTCTCCCAGTGCCGCCAGGCGGCGGTAAAGCTCCGGCTTCTCCAGGCCGCTCAGTTCCGCGATCAGAAAATGGTCATTCAAAAGGACTTCCGAACGGATGCCGTCGCCCAGCCGCCCGTCAGCCCAACCGTCATGGCCCACCAGGGCGGTGGTCTCCGCAAGCCGGACGACCCCAGCCATTGACAGCCAGCACAGGCGCCTCGAAGAAGCCACCAGGCGGGCCACCCGCTCCCTGACCCGTCCTATGGAACCCTTGTAGAAGTCGTGGTTGCCCAAGACGAAGTAGATCTCCCCCGGGAAGGCCTCCTCCAACTCCGTGAGGTAGCGCACCACGGAGGGGGCTTCACCGATATCCCCGCCGATCAGGAGGGCATCCAGCCCGGCCGCCCCCAGACGCTCGTAGAATTGCTGCCGCTGGGCGGGCGAGAGGAAGTTCAGGTGGATATCGGTCAGCCAGCCGTATCGGGCCATGGGATGCACAGGATGGTGTAGGGGGCCAGTTGCAGCCTCCTGCCGCTGGGCAGGCGCACCTCGGCGGGGTCGTCGGAGAAGTTCAGCAGCCAAAGCTCGCCGGATTCGAGCAGGCTCCAGTAGACGTCGGCGGGTTTCTCCAGGCGGAGGGCGGCGGCGGTAGCCGGGCGCAACGTATTGATTTTACGAAGCTCATCGCGCACGAAGCGGGCATAGGGCTGGCCCGGTTCGGGGTCTCCGGGGAAGAAGATGACGCGACCCTGGCCGGTGTGCCCGCTCTTCCAGCGTTTCCACACGGTGAGGTCGCCGTCGACGGTGCGGAGCGGCCCGCGGGGCCGTTCGGGGTAGATCAGCGTACCGCCGCTTTCGACCCACCGGACGATCCGCTCCAGCACGGGCTTCTCGGTGACATGTCCCCACAGGAACAGGAGCACCTTGAAGCGGTCCAGGGCGCCGTCCAGAACCATAGGCTCGCTCAGGTAGTCGAAATCCAGGGTCGAGCGCATGGCCTCCACACGGGACAGAAACGCCGAGGCCCACAGGTAGCGCAGCGGCTCGTCGTCCAGCTTGACAGCCGTGTCCGGGTAGAAGGCAGCCACGTCGAGGAGCGGTTTGGCACGGCGGTCGAGCAGCGAAGCGTGGCGGAGCCAGGCGTTCACAGCCTGGTCGTTGCCGAGGAGGTTGGGGTGGTAGTAGAACAGGTGCTCGGCGTCGTTGGTGGCGGCGTTGAACAGACGCGCCACCACGCCGCGGGCGCTGCCGAATCCGCCAGGCTCGTAGCCCAGGGCGGCCCCGTAGAAACGCGCGGCGGAGGAGGCCATGCGGGTGATGGCGAAGTTCTGGGGGAAGTTGTCGCTCTCATTGGTGAGGCGTACGCCGCCCTTGAGGCGCGCCATGGTGCGGGCCTGGTGGGTGTAGTCGGTGCCGATCTCGATGGGACCCCAGCCGCCGGAGGACTGATGAATGACCGCACGGGGCAGCGCCGCGCGCGCCCACTCGGCCCACTGGGCGCACCAGTCGCTCATGGCGTCCATGTACCAATCGGCGAAGTCGATGCGCTTGCGCTCGGAGACCGCGGTGAGGGGCAGGAAGGGCGCCACCTGTTCCCAGGATGGGAAGCGGTCCTCCCAGGCGGCGTTCAGTTGCTGGATGTCGGGGTAGCGGCGGCGGAGCCACGCGCGGAAGTCCGGCGCGGCGCAGCGGTCTCCGGCCCAGTAGCCGATGTGGGTGTGCAGGGGCCGGCCGCGGTAGCCCCAGGCGCCGCGGGCCGGGTACTGCGCCTCGCCATAGTTCCCGCTGGGGCCGAGGCGCACTCCCAGCAACGCCTTCCTGCCGCCGTAGTGCTGGCCGAATGCCTTGAGGAACCGCTCGACGTAGCGGTCCTGGTGGTGGCAGAAGATGGAGGGGATCTCGCTGGTGATGCCGTGTTCCAGGCACACGAAGCCGGTGTTGCCCTCCATCTCGAAGTACCAGTCGGGCAGGGCATAGGCGGAGCCGGCGATCAGCAGGGGGAACCACTGCATGCCCGCCTTCTCAATCTCGTCCACGACGGCGTCGTAGAAACTCCAGTTAAAGACGCCCGGGGAGCGTTCGATGAAGTTCCACTTTACGTAGCTCTCGATGCCGTTGAAGCCCAGGGCGCGCGCCAGAGGCAGCAGGTTGCGCAGGGTAGCCAGGGCTTCGGGCAGGCCTTCCGGTGTGGAGGCGTCCGCTCCGGCGGTAGTGACGCGCTGGCCGGGACGGCTGAAGCGGAGGGCCGGCTTGACGACTGGAGGAGGCTGGACTGGCGGCGGGGCGTCGTGCAACGAGACCGAGCGCAGCTTCTCGATGCCGTGGACGCGGAACTCGGCCGCCGGCAGGCGATCGAAGGCAAAGACGGCGTGGCGGAAGGCGCCGGTATCCAGGCGCGCCACGCCGCTCTGGCGGCTGTGCGGCACGCCCGGCTCGATCGAGATCAGCGCGTAGCCGCGGTCCAGGTACTCGATGGCCAGCCAGCAGCGGCCCTCCGGCTTCTGCTCGAGCCGCACCAGGAAGGCCGCGCGGCGGAAGTAGTCGTTCACCGGGTGGATGACGGCCAGCCCATCCTGGACGGTGTAGCCGGCATCCGGCCCGCGCGCCAGCGTGATGCCCCGCGCCCCGGCGGCATCCCAGCGCGCCAGCTCGGCGGCAGGGGCGGCCAGGCACAGCAAGAGCGCGGCTAAAGCTCTGGCGGAAATGGGGACAGACAGCCATTTCTCGCCGCGTGGCGGCCTCTCTTCGGCGTTGAATTCGCTGACGCGAGAAATGGTGTCAGTCCCCATTT
>Ga0194112_10002567_pt1 | contig 25881 bp, 16 predicted proteins | sample TA2MahC400mmetaG_FD_146191 | JGI IMG/M metagenome (GOLD analysis project Ga0194112, IMG submission 146191) | Freshwater microbial communities from Lake Tanganyika, Tanzania - TA2015016 Mahale Deep Cast 400m | ecosystem: Environmental > Aquatic > Freshwater > Lake | place: Tanzania: Lake... | reverse complement strand
GTGGCCCGGCGTGACCGCGTGGGCCGCCGGGTTCGCGCTCCACCAGGCCCTCGCCCGCCTCGCGCCCGCCGTCGGGGCCTCGATTCCCTCGATGCTCTTCGCGGCGGGCCTGTACGTCGCGCTGCGCCGCGGACGGCCGGCGGGGCGGCCGCGGGGCTGAGCGGGGCCTCCCCGCGCCCGGCGGCCCGGGCGGGCGGACGGCTTTCGGGCTTGGATCGATCCGCAACACCCGCTACGCTCGCGCCCATCAATGGCCGATGGCCGGGAGTGGTGACATGAGCGCGTCCATGGAACAGCTCTACCAGCAGCGTCTCCGCCGGTACCTGACGGCGATGCGGAACGAGAAGCCCGACCGGGTGCCCGTGCGGCCCTTCGCCGCCGAGATGACCGCCACGCACTGCGGCTTCACCTGCCAGCAGGTCACCCACGACTACCGGATGGCCTTCGAGGCCGTCATCCGCTGCTGCAAGGAGTACGACTGGGACGCCGCCGTCGCGAACATGGTCTACGTGTGGACCGGCCTCTCGCAGGCGCTCGGCCTGAAGTACTACGGCATCCCCGGCCTCGAGGTGCCGCCGGACACCGGCTTCCAGTACCGCGAGCCGGGCGAGGACGAAGCCTTCATGCACGCCGACGAGTACGACGCGCTGATCGCCGACCCGACCGGCTTCCTCTACGAGACCTGGCTTCCGCGCATCTCGACCGAGATCGCCGCCCCCGGCGCCCCGAACTCGACGCGCAGCACCCTGGCGCTCGTGAAGGGCTCGATGGCGATGCTCGCCTACTTCATGGACTTCGGGCCCCAGGTCCAGCGCATGCGTCAGGAATGCGGCACGGTCTCGGCGATCGCCGGCATTCTCAAGGCCCCGATGGACATCCTCGCGGACAAGCTGCGCGGGTACCTCGGGCTCGCCACCGACCTCATCGAGCGCCCGGAGAAGGTCAAGGCCGCCTGCGAGGCGCTGCTCCCCCATCTCTTCCACGTCGCGAACACGACCGCCGACCCCTCGAAGCAGGTGCCGGTCGGCTACTGGATGCACCGCGGCTGCATCCCGTTCGTGTCGCGCGAGAACTTCGAGGAGATCTACTGGCCGACGATCAAGCCGATCATCACCGAGCTCTGGCGGAACGGCCACCAGACGCTCTTCTACGCCGAGGGCAACTGGGACCACCACCTCGACCGCTTCGCCGAGCTGCCCGAGCGCAGCATCGTCTACCACGTCGACCGCGGCGACATCTTCCTCGCGCACCGGAAACTCCACCACAAGTTCTGCCTCAGCGGCGGCATCCCGAACTTCCTGCTCGCCTTCCGCGGTCCGGCCGAGGTGCGCGACATGGTGCGGCGCGTGATCGAGGGCGTCGCCGGGAACGGCGGCTACATCGTCGACGCCAGCGCGATCATGCAGAACGAGATCCGCCCCGAGAACGTGAAGGCGATGACCGACGCCGCGCGCGAGTTCGGCATCTACTCCGGCGCGCCGACCGGCGGGGACATCCTCGCGCCGGCCGACGGCGCCGCGCAGCCGGCGCACGACCCGGCGATCGACCGCGCGACCCGGGTCGCGCCGGGCCTCTGCCGCTCCTGGGACGACCAGGCCCCCTTCTCGGCCCCGATCAGCGGCGACCCGGAGATCGTCCGCAGGATCTGGAACAACTGCGAAGGCCTCGGCAACATGTTCATCTGGCAGGTGCTGCTGTCCTTCTGACCGGGGACGGCGACGCGCGGAAGACCCCAAGGACGTGGAAAGGAAGAAGTGGAAGGGAATGCGGCCGTATCGCCTTCTGTAGCCGGGACCGCCGGTCCCGGCCGTCCGTGGAGCGGCGCGCTCGCGTTCCTGGGCTCGATGCTCCTGGCGGGGCTCCCCGCCGGCGGCGCCCCCCTGCCGGACACCGCCCCGGCGCTGGGCGCGATCTACACCGGCTCGTCGGGCTGCCGCGACTGCCACCAGAAGTTCTACGAGCTCTGGGAGACCTCCCACCACGGCCGCGCGATGCAGCCGGTCGCCGCGGTGCTCGCGCGCGGCGAACTGCCGCCGCACGAGGCGCCGCTGAAGGTGGGGCCGCACACCTACCGGATGCTGATCGAGGGCAACGCGGCGCGGATGACCGAGGAGGGGCCGGAGGGCTCGAAGAGCTATCCCGTCCTCTACACGCTCGGCGGGAAGAACGTCTTCTACTTCCTGACGCTGCTCGACGGCGGGCGCCTGCAGGTGATGCCGCTGGCCTTCGACGTCGTGATCCGGAAGTGGATCGACACGACCGGCAGCATGGTCCGCCACGCGGAGGGGCTGAACGACGAGGCCCTGTACTGGAAGGAGCGGCCGCTGACCTTCAACACGTCGTGCTTCGATTGCCACGTCAGCCAGCTCTCGCGCGGCTACGACCCGGTATCGAACACCTACCGCACCACGTGGAACGAGCCGGGCATCAACTGCGAGGTCTGCCACGGCCCCGGGTCCGAGCACGCCCGGCTCTTCCGCGAGGCGCAGGAGAAGAAGCAGCCGCCTCCGAAGGAGCTGCACCTGATCCGGATGGCCAGCCTGACGCCGCAGCAGCGCAACGACACCTGCGCGCCGTGCCACGCGAAGATGCGTCCGCTGACGCCCGGCTTCATCCCGGGCCAGCGGTTCTTCGACCACTACGACCTCGTCACGTTCGAGCACGCCGACTACTACCCCGACGGCCGCGACCTCGGGGAGAACTACACGATGACGTCGTGGATGATGAACGTCTGCAACCGCGGCGGAACGTTCGACTGCATCCACTGCCACACCTCCAGCGGACGCAACCGCTTCGCCGGCGAGAAGGCCAACCAGGCCTGCCTCCCCTGCCACAAGGAGCGCGTCGAGAACGCCCCCGCCCACACGCACCATCCCGCCTCCAGCAAGGGCAACCTCTGCGTCTCGTGCCACATGCCGATGACGGTCTTCGCGCAGATGCGGCGCAGCGACCACTCGTTCCGCCCGCCCGCGCCCGCCGCGACGATCGCCTACGGCGCGCCGAACGCCTGCAACCTCTGCCACACCAACGCGACGCCGCAGTGGGCCGACGCGAAGGTGCGCGCGTGGCGGACGCGCGACTACCAGGCGCCGGTCCTCGAGGTCGGCCGGCTCGTCCAGGCGGCGCGCTCGAACGAGTGGACGAAGCTGGACGGCATGCTGGAGTACCTGGCGCGGTCCAACCGCGAGCCGGTCGTCTCGGCCTCGCTGCTGCGGTTGATGGTCAACTGCCCCGATCCGCGCGTCGCGCCCGCCGCGAGGGCGCGGATGGCCGCGGACGCCTCGCCCCTGGTCCGCGGGGCGGCGGCGGAGCTGCTGGCCTACCACCGCGCCGAACGCGCCAGTCTCGACGCCCTTCTGGCGGGCTGTCGCGACGACTTCCGCCTCGTCCGCGTCCGCTCGGCGATCGCGCTCTCCGGCGCGCTGCTCGACGGGGTCGCGCCGGAGGCCCGCGCGGCCTTCGACAAGGCCCTCGCCGAGTACCGCGCGTCGCTCGACTGCCGGCCCGACGAGTGGTCGTCGCACTACAACATCGGCAACCTTCACCTCGACTCCGGCGAGCCCGCCCGCGCGGTCCCCGCCTTCGAGACCGCCGCGCGCCTCGCGCCGGAGCAGCTGATGCCGTGGGTCAACGGCGCCATGGCGCACGCGCGGACCGGCAACATGGGCGCCAGCGAGACGTGGCTCCGCACCGCGCTCCAGCGCGACCCGACGAACGCCGTCGCGAACTTCAACCTCGGCCTCGCCGTGGCCGAACGCGGCGACCTCGCCGAGGCGGAGAAGCTCCTGCGGCAGGCGGTGAACGCCGACCCGCGCATGGCCGAGGCCGCGTTCAACCTGGGCGTGCTCGTCGGCCGGCGCGATCCGGCCGGCGCGGCCGAATGGACCGCGAAGGCCGCCGCCCTCCGCCCGCGCGACGGGCGCTACGCCTACACGCACGCCTTCTTCCTCCGGCAGGCCGGACGCGTCGCCGAGGCCCGCGGCGTGCTGGAGGAACAGATGAAGTCGGCGCCGGTCAACCCCGAGACGGCCGTCCTGCTCGGCGAGCTGTACGAGGCCGGGGGACAGCGCGACGACGCGAAGCGCGTCTACCAGCGCGCCCTCGAGGATCCCTCGCTGCCCGCCGACGCGGTCCGCTTCCTCCGCCAGAAGCTGCGGTCGCTGTAATCCCGCCCGCCGGACCGCTCCCGGACGGGGCCGGCCGCGCCCGGAAGCGAAAGGCCCCGGCGGTTTCCCGCCGGGGCCCTCCCGATTCAGGCTGCGGACCGGATCAGCCCTTCTTCGCCTTCAGCGCCGCCTGCGCCGCCGCGAGGCGGGCGATCGGCACGCGGAACGGCGAGCAGCTCACGTAGTTGAGCCCGCTCTTGAAGCAGAACTCGACCGAGGCGGGGTCGCCGCCCTGTTCGCCGCAGATGCCGACCTTGAGGTCCTTGCGAACCTTGCGGCCCTTCTGCACGGACATCTGGATGAGCTGCCCGATGCCGTCCTGGTCGATCGTCTGGAACGGATCGGCCGCCAGGATCTTCTTGTCCAGGTAGTCGCCCAGGAAGCCGCCGATGTCGTCGCGGCTGAACCCGAAGCCCATCTGGGTCAGGTCGTTCGTGCCGAAGCTGAAGAACTCGGCCTCGGACGCCATGCGGTCGGCCAGCAGCGCCGCGCGCGGGATCTCGATCATCGTCCCGATCATCACGGGGATGTCGCGCACGCCCATCGCCTTGCAGACCCCGGCCTTGACCTTCGCAATCAGCGCCTTCTGGTGCTTGAGCTCGTTGGCGTCGCAGGTGACCGGGATCATGATCTCCGGCTTGCACTTCTTCTTCGCCTTGTTGAGCTCGGCCGCCGCCTCGTAGATGGCGCGGACCTGCATCTCGGTGACCTCGGGATAGGTCACGCCGAGGCGGACGCCGCGGTGCCCCATCATCGGGTTGTTCTCATGCAGCGCGTCGCCGCGGGCCTTGACCTCCTCCGGCGTGATGCCGAGGGCCTTGGCCAGCTCCGCCTGCTTCTCCGCGCTCTGCGGCACGAACTCGTGCAGCGGCGGATCGAGCATGCGGATGGTGACCGGCAGGCCTTCCATCGCCTCGAGGGTCGCCTTGATGTCGCGCTTGACGAACGTGAACAGCTCGTTCACCGCCGCCTTGCGCTCGGCGGGCGTCGAGCTGAGGATCATCTTGCGCAGCACGAAGAGGGGCTCGTCGGACCCCGCGCCGTAGAACATGTGCTCGGTGCGGAACAGGCCGATGCCCTCGGCGCCGTAGGCGCGCGCGATCCGCGCATCCTCGGGGGTGTCCGCGTTCGTGCGGACGCCGAGCGTGCGGAACTTGTCGACGATCTTCATGAACGCCTGGAACCGGGGGTTCTCGGTGGCGTCGATCATCTTGAGCCCGCCCTCGTAGACGACGCCCTTGGTGCCGTTCAGCGTCACGAACGCGCCCTCGGCGTAGGTCTTGCCGGCAACGCTCATGCACTTGCCGTGGACGTCGACGTGGATCTCGCCGGCGCCGACGATGCAGCACTTGCCCCAGCCGCGGGCGACCAGCGCCGCGTGCGACGTCATGCCGCCGCGGGCCGTCAGGATGCCCTGGGCCGTGCGCATGCCCTCGATGTCCTCGGGGTTCGTCTCCTCGCGGACGAGGATGACCTTCCTGCCCTTCGCGGCCCACGCCACGGCGTCCTCGGCCGTGAAGACGATCTGGCCGGCGGCTCCGCCGGGACCCGCGGGAAGACCCTTGCCCACGATCGTGGCGGCCTTCTCGGCGGCCGGATCGACGAACGGATGCAGGAGCTGGTCGAGATGGCCGGGCTCCACGCGCGTGATGACCGTCTTCTCGTCGATCATCCTCTCCTTGAGCATGTCCATCGCCATGTTCAGCGCCGCCGTGCCCGTGCGCTTGCCGTTGCGGCACTGGAGCATGTAGAGGACGCCTTCCTGGATCGTGAACTCGATGTCCTGCATGTCCTTGTAGTGCTTCTCAAGGCGCGTGCGGATGTCGAAGAGCTGCTTGTAGAGCACCGGCATCGCCTCCTCGAGCGACTGCAGGTGCTTGTTCTGGTCGTTCTTCGTGGCGTTGTTCACCGGGCTCGGCGTGCGGATGCCGGCGACGACGTCCTCACCCTGCGCGTTGACCAGCCACTCGCCGTAGAACTTGTTCTCGCCCGTCGCGGGATTGCGGCTGAACGCCACGCCCGTCGCGGAGCCCTCGCCCATGTTGCCGAAGACCATCGCCTGGACGTTGACCGCGGTGCCCCACTCGTCCGGGATGCCCTCGATGCGGCGGTAGGAGACGGCGCGCTTGCCGTTCCAGCTCTTGAACACGGCGCCGATGCCGCCCCACAGCTGCTTCCACGGGTCGTCCGGGAAGTCCTTGCCGAGAACCTGCTTCACGCGCTGCTTGAAGGCGACGACGAGGTTCTTGAGGTCCTCGGCCGTCAGGTCCGTGTCGGACTTGTAGCCCTTCGCCTTCTTGACGTCGCCGAGCATGCCGTCGAGCTGCTTGCGGATCCCCTTGCCCTCTTCGGGCTCGATGCCCTCGGCCTTCTCCATCACGACGTCGGCGTACATCATGATCAGCCGGCGGTACGCGTCGTACACGAAGCGCTCGTTGCCCGTCTTCTGGACCAGGCCCGGGATCGTGCTCGACGAGAGGCCGACGTTCAGCACCGTCTCCATCATGCCCGGCATCGACTTGCGGGCGCCGGAGCGGCAGGACACGAGCAGCGGGTTCGACGCATCGCCGAACTTCAGGCCCATGACCTTCTCCATCTTCGCGACGGCGGCCTTCACCTGCGCATCGACGATCGCCGGGTACTTCCCGCCGGCCGCAAAGTAGTCCACACAGCACTCGGTCGTGACCGTGAAGCCCGCGGGCACGGGCAGCTTGATCAAGCACATCTCGGCGAGGTTCGCGCCCTTGCCGCCGAGCAGATTCTTCATGTCCGCCTTGCCGTCGGCCGTGTTGCCGCCGAACGAGTAGACGTACTTCTTAGCCTTGGCCATGATCCGAACTCCTGTCTTGGGTTGTGTTGCCGGTTCCCGCCCGGGAACCCGGCCTGTGGGTCTCCTGAGCGAAAAAAAGACCGCGAAACGCTACCGGAATGCCCCCCCGAAGTCAATCGCGGACCGCTGTCCGGCCGCCGTCCGGCCAGTCACTGCGACCCCGTTCGTTCAACGACCGTTTCATCCAATAACAGGATGAGAGGGCGCGCCGAACCCGCATCGCCGCCCGGCGGACGGCCTACTTCTCCACGGGTATCACGATGCCGCGCAGGATGATGCGCTGACAGAAGAGGAATACCAGCAGCGTCGGGACCGCCGCGACGAGAAGGGAGGCATGGATGACGCCCATACCGCTTCGGTTCTGGAGCTGGTAGAGCCAGACCATCAGCGTCCACATCCGCTCGTCCTGGCAGATGAGCAGCGCGAACATGAAGTTCGAATAGGCCGCCGTGAAGGCATGGAGCGCGATGACCGCCAGGATCGGGCGCGAGAGGCTCATCGTCAGCGTCCAGAAGATCGTCCACTCCCCCGCCCCGTCGAGCTCGGCGCTCTCGTAGAGCTCCCGCGGCAGCGAATCGAAGAAGCCCTTGAGCAGGAAGATCGAGTAGCCGTTCGCGAGCCCCGGCAGGATCAGCGCGGCGAAGGTGTTGAGGAGCCCGAGGTCGCGCAGCATCAGGAAGGCCGGGATCTGCGTCACCATCGCGGGGAAGGCCATCGTCAGCATCAGGAAGAGCAGGATCGCGTAGGTCGCCCGAGGCCGGTAGCGGCTGAGCGCGTAGGCGGCCAGCGGGTTCACGATCAGCGCGCACAGCACCGCGAGCGCGCAGTAGATCGCGGTGTTCCGCAGCCCCCGTCCGTGCCGCGCGACGTGGTCGACGACCGTCCGGAAGTTCCGCACGGCGAACTCGCGCCGGATCGCGGGCGCCGCGGCGGCGAACCGCCGGTACTGCGCGGCCGCCAGCGGCGCGCGGACCGCCTCGAACGAGACGACCGGCTGGCCGAGCGCGGCGCCGGCCGCCGCCGCGTCGCCGTTGAATCGCGCGCGAAGGTGGTCGCGGAACCGGCCTTCGACGGTGTCGAGGGAGAGCCGCGCCGCCTCGACGGCGGAGAGATCCCCCGGCGCCGCCGCGCCGTCGACGCGCACGAAGGCCGGCGGCGCGATCTCGCGGACGAAGAGCTCCCAGTCCGCCCGCGCCCCGCCCGGCGCCGGCGCGCGGCGCGGCAGCGGGACGGCGCCGAACGAAGCGTGCTCCGTGCCGTGCGCGCGGTTGAGGGCGGCCAGGTCGCGGCCGTAGCGGGACCGCAGGAAGACGCGGCGGTAGAACCCCTCCAGCGAGAAGTCGAAGCGCATCCACGCCGGTTGCCGCGCCTTGAACTCGAGGAACGCGTCGGAGAACGGCCCCGGCGGCAGCGCGTTCCGCCGCGAGTTGCGGTCCTCGACCTGCAGGTGGAAGCCCGACCAGCCCGAGAGGTCCGTCCCCCACTCCCGGTTCAGCCGCGCAAAGTCCCCGCCGAAGCGCGCCGACAGCTCCTCCCGGAAGGTCCGCATCGCGAGCGGAACGGTCCTCGAGACCTCGGCGCGGATGAACCCGAGTCCCTGCAGCCGCGCGGCCGCCCCGTCGCCCGCGAGAAAGGCCTCCCACGCGTCGACGAGGGCCGCCGGCGTCGCGTCGGGCTCCGGGAAGCGCTCGAACGAGATCGCGTCGGCGTCGAGATTCGCCACGGCCAGGTCGAGCGACTCGTTCGCCAGCGCCTCGACGTAACGCCGCCACAGCGCCGCGTCGTCCTCGAGGTAGGCCGGAACCAGCGTCCGCTCGCGCTGGTCCGACGCGCCCCGCAGGCTGCCCCCGCACATCTCGAGGAGCGGCCAGGCCATCGTCACGGCGCCCGCGGCCAGCAGCACGTACATGCCCGCGACCAGCGCCCGCGTTCGCGGCGCCCGTCGGCCGATGGGGGAGAGGATGGGCATGGCCTTACCGGTCCGCCCCGGCGGTGCGGAACTCGAGACGCGAGATCATGCGGAGTTGCTGGATCGTGAAGCCGAGGAGGAGCGAGCCGAGCACCCACGCCATCGCGGTCGCGGGACCGAACTGGAGAAAAACGAAGGCCTTGTAGAAGATGTGCAGTTCGGCCACCTCGGTGCCCGCGGCGCCGCCGGTCATCGCGAGGATGTGGCCGCCGGCGTGCAGCCAGGCGCCGACGAAGACGCCGATGAAGTTGATCGTCAGCAGCGGGCGGAGCACGGGGACGACGACGAAGAGGATCTTGTCGGCGAAGGTGGCGCCGTCCATCTCCGCCGCCTCGTACAGGTCGTCCGGCACGCCCTTGAGCGCGGCGAGGTAGATGAGGCAGCCCGGTCCGATCCCCGCCCAGAGCATCGGGAGCACGCAGGCGAGCATCGAGGTGCGGGTGTCGGCGAGCCATCGCACCGGCTCGGGCCAGGTCAGCAGCAGGCGGCGCAGGGGGGCGACCTCCGTCCGCGCCAGCATCGGTTCCGCCGCGGAAACCGCCAGCGAGAGCAGCGCCACGCCGGCGAGACCGAGCGCCGCCGCCGCCCCCCCGCGCCGGTGCAGCGCGAGCCGCCGCGCGAAGGCGAGGCACAGCCACGCGGCGAGCGCGCCGGCCAGCAGGAAGCCCCACGCGGGCACGCGCAGCAGGAGGGCGTTGAGCCAGCCGCGCTCGGTCGGGTCGTAGAAGGTCTTCCAGAGCAGCGTGACGACGAGTCCGCTCAGCACCGCCGGAAGGTAGAAGAGCGTGCGGAAGAGCACGCGGCCGCGCGGGATCTCCTGCAGCAGGATGGCGAGGCCGACGGGCGGCAGGAAGGTCAGCGCGATGACGAGCACGCTGTACCGGAGCGAATTCCAGACCGAGCGCCACCAGTCGGCGTCCCAGAGGACGTCGCCGAAGTTGTCGAGGCCGACCCACGCCGAACCGCCCATGAGGCGGTAGTCCTGCAACGCCATCAACGAGCCGCGCGCGAGCGGGACGTACTGCCACGCGAGGATCGTCAGCATCGCCGGCGCCAGGAGAAGCCACGCCCACGCCAGCCGCCGGCTGCGGCGGTTGTCCGGCGTCGACGGCCCGCCGAGCGCGCGGGCGACGCCGCGCACCGCGAGGCCGAACCCGGCCGCGATCGCCAGCAGCGCCGCCGCGGCCGTCGCGCGCCGCGCCGCGAGTTCGCCCGGCGTTCGGCGGCCGAGCATCTCGCGCTCCGCACGGCGCGCCGCCGTCGCGAGAAGCCCGCGCAACGCCGCCGTCCGCTCCGGCCCCGCCGCGGGAAGGCGGTCGCGGACGGCGAGCGACTCGGCCTCCTCGATCGGCCGCGTCAGCAGGTCGTAGATCGAGTTCGCGCCGGGGCCGAACGGCTCGGGGCGCCCGGTCCCGACCGCGATGCGGTGCGTCTCCGCCCACTCGCGCGGGGCGAGGCGCAATTCGGCCGTGTGGCCGAACCGCTCGAGCAGCCGCGGATTCACGAAGCGGCCGTAGCCGGACTCGACGAAGACCTGCGTCCGCAGCCGCGCCGCCTCGTCGCCGTCGAAGTAGCGCATGTACTCCCACGCCGCATCGCGCACCGCGCGGTCCGCGATGCCCGCGTACAGGCCCATCATGCGGCTGTTCAACTCGCCCGCGCGCAGGCCGCCGGGACCGGCCGGGACGGGCGCGATGCCGGTCAGGTCGGGGTTGATCTGCGCGAAGAGCTGCTCGCCCATGTACTCGAACCGCATCGCGATGTCGCCGCGGCTCCAGCGGGCCTCGATCTCCGTTCCGTCGCGGTGCGCGTAGCCGCGGCGCGGGCGTCCGGCGGCGTCGGTCCAGGGCTCGGCGAGAATCCGCGTGTAGAAGTCCAGCGCGACCGCCGCCTCGGCGCTGTCGAAGACGATCCGCCAGCCGTCGCCGCCGGGGCCGGTCACCATCACGTCGCCGCCGGCGGACCACAGGAAGGCGGTCCACCAGTGCGACTCGTGCTTGCCGCGCGGGAAGGCGACGCCGTAGCGCCCGCGCCCGGGGTCGGCGAGGCGGCGGCAGGCGGCGAGGAAGTCGTCCCACGTCCACGCCGGCCCGGGGTACGGCACGCCGGCCTCGTCGAAGAGGTCCTTGCGGAACAGCACGACGCGCCCGAGCGCGCCGCCGTAGGGCATCGCCCAGACGTGCGTGCCGCCCGGGCCCGCGCGACGGATCACCGGCTCGATCAGAGGATGAACGCGGCCGCGCCACTCGTCGGCCGGCACCGCCGCCGCGTAGCCGTCCTCCGGCCGGTCGAGCGGATGCAGGAAGCCCTGGCGGATGTAGGTGTCGGACTGGCGGAAGTTGACGTAGAGCACGTCGGGCGCGACCCCGCCCGCGATCGCCAGCAGCGCGCCTTCGACCCCCTTGACCTCGATGCCCGTCGGCCGGTGCAGTTCGACCTCCACGGACCGGCCGGCCGGGATCCCGTAGCCGCCCGCCGCCCGCGACCGTTCGATGCGCGGCGCCATCAGCTCCGCGAACCGCCGCTGGAAGCCGCGCACGACCGCCTGGTCGGCCCGCGTGCCGACATCGGTCTTCCCCGCCTCGGGCAGGTTGCAGACCGTCAGGTGCACGATCGTGCGGTCCGGCCGCACCTCGATGGACCCCGCCGGCGCGGCGCCCGCGGAGGCCAGCAGCGCGCACGCGCCCAGCGCCGCGCCGCGCGCGCGCTCCATCCGCCGCCTCTGGATCCCCCCGGCCATGCGTCGCGCAGTGTGCGGGGAGACCGTGGAAGGCACAAGCGCGGAGTCGGATGATGCGTCGACATCATCCGGCCCGATGCTAGGATGAGTGCATGATGCCGACCCGACTCCGGACGATGACGGGCTGGACCGGACCCGGGCTGTCGCCCGCACGCCGCCCTCGCCCCGGAGCCCGGCGCACCCCGGCCTCGGCCAGCTCCGATTCCCCCGGCTTCCCCGGGCTCCGGCGGGCGAATCCCCTGACGTGAAGGCTCCATGACCCGCGCGCTCGCACTCTTCGCCAACCTCTTCCCCGTCTGGGTGGTGCTCGGCGGGGGGCTGGCGCTGGTGCATCCGCCGTGGTTCGCCTGGTTCTCGGGACCGTGGATCGTCTGGGGGCTGGCGGTGATCATGCTCGGCATGGGGATCACGCTCTCCTTCGACGATTTCCGGCGCGTGATGAAGACGCCGCGCGCGGTGGCGGCCGGCTTCGTCGGACAGTTCACCATCATGCCGTTCCTCGGCTGGGGCATCGCGCGCGCGCTCGATCTCGACACGCCTCTGGCGGTCGGCCTGATCCTCGTCGCCTGCTGCCCGGGCGGCACGGCCTCGAACGTCGTCACCTACATGGCCCGCGCGAACGTCGCGCTCTCCGTGCTCATGACCATGGCTTCGACTTTCGCCGCCGTGCTGCTGACGCCGGCACTGACGAAGCTGCTCGCCGGAACCTACGTGCCGGTCGACGCGTGGAAGCTCCTGCTCGACACGGCGCAGGTGGTCCTGGCGCCGGTCCTGACGGGCCTGCTGCTGCACCATTTCACCCCCCGCCTCGTGAAATGGGTCCTGCCCGTGGCCCCGTCGGTCGCCGTCCTCACCATCGCACTGATCTGCGCGAGCATCATCGGCCAGCAGTCGGAGCGGATCCTTCACAGCGGCGGACGCCTGCTCGCCGCGGTCTTCCTGCTCCACTCGGGCGGTTTCGCGCTGGGCTACCTCTTCGCCAGGGCGCTCGGCTACGAGGAGACGATCCGCCGGACCATCGCCATCGAGGTCGGCATGCAGAACTCCGGCCTGGCCGTCGTGCTCGTGCGGAGCAGCTTCCCCGGCCTGCCGGCGGCGACGATCCCCGGCGCCATCTCGGCGACGTTCCATTCCGTGATCGGCAGCGTGCTCGCCGGCCTGTGGCGGCTGCGCCCGGCCGCCCCGGCCTCCGACCCCCGGAACCCCGGCGGGAAGGTCCGCTGAGCCCGGGAGCCACGGTCGCGTAGGGCGTGGACACGGAGCTCTCGGCCAGACCCCGGACATCCGTTGACCGCCGGTGCGAAGCGCTCCCGGGCACGGCCGCGACGGAGCGCGGCCCTCCAGCCCCCTTCCGTAGGAGATGCGGGAGGACGGGCTCGAGGACGCCGCTCCGCCGGCGTCGAGCCGAAGGCCCTCGAAGCACCCTCCGTTCCCGGCCGGCCCGGCCCGGCCGGGAATTACGTGGCTGTGAGGCGTGGACATCGCGCGCCGGATCGGTCATTCTGACGCCATGAAGACGTTTCTTGCGATACTGTGCGCGGCGGCCCTCGCCGTCCCGGCCGGGGCGGACGAGGGGTGGGTTTCGATGTTCGACGGCAAGACCCTTGCCGGGTGGAAGTCGAACGACGAAGTGCCCGGGGCGTTCACGGTCGAGGACGGCGCCCTCAAGGTCTCGGGCGGCCGGGCGCATATCTTCTACGTCGGCGCCGACGGCAACGCCTCCTTCAAGGACTTCGAGTTCCGCGCGAAGGTGAAGACGACGCCGGGCTCGAACTCGGGCATCTACATCCACACCGCCTTCCAGGAGAAGGGCTGGCCGGAGAAGGGCTACGAGTGCCAGGTCAACACCTCGCACAAGGACCCGAAGAAGACCGGCGGCCTCTACGCGATCCGCGATGTGATGAACGTCGCGCCGTCGAAGGATGACGTGTGGTTCGACTACGTCATCCGCGTCCAGGGCAGGCAGATCACCGTCTCGATCGACGGCAAGGTCACCGCCGAGTTCGCCGAGCCCGAGGGCTGGACCCCGCCCGAGAAGATGCCGGGCCGGAAGCTCTCGTCCGGCACGATCGCTCTGCAGGGCCACGACCCGAAGAGCACGGTCTTCTACAAGGACCTCCGGATCCGCCCGCTGCCCGCGAAGTAGGTCCGGGGCGCCATGAGGAAGCCGGAGTCCAGCCGCGTCGCCTCGGTCCTGGCCGCATCCGCCGCGCTCGCCTGCGCCGCCGCGACGGCGCCCGCGCCGAAGGCTGCGCCACCCGCCGCCCCGCCGGCCCCCGCCGTGAAGGCCCCGGCCCCGAAGCCGGGTGCGGAGGCGCCGGGGCTGATCGACCGCGCGCTGGCCGGCCCGATGAAGCATGTGAAGGAGATCGTCTTCTCCGTCCGCGTGTCCGGCCGCGACCACTGGTACGCGAACTTCGGAAACTACGCGAGCGACCTGCCCGACCCGAGCCGGCTGGCCTTCAAGTGCGAGGACGGGGTCTACTGGGCGTACGGCGACGGCGCGCGACTGTGCCGGATGGACCTGCGGACGCGCGCGGTCACGACGGTCCTCGAGGATCCGAAGGGCGGGATCCGCGACCCCCAGGTCCACTACGACGCGAAGAAGATCCTGTTCTCCTACCGCCGCGGGGGCAACCACACCTATCACCTCCACGAGATCAACCTCGACGGCACGGGGCTGAGGCAGCTGACGGACGGTCCGGACGACGACGTGGAGCCCAGCTACCTTCCCGACGGCCGCATCGTCTTCGTCTCGAGCCGCTGCCGCCGCTTCGTCAACTGCTGGCACAGCCGCGTCGGCGCCGTCTACCGCTGCGAGGCGGACGGTTCGGACGTGACGATGCTCTCCCCCAACCCCGAGCACGAGAACACGCCGTGGCCCCTTCCCGACGGCCGCATCGTCTACATGCGGTGGGAGTACATCGACCGGTCGCAGCTCGACTATCACCACCTCTGGACGATGAATCCCGACGGCTCGCAGCAGATGACCTTCTTCGGGAACATGAATCCCGGCAACTCGATGCTCGATGCCAAGCCGGTCGACGGATTCCCGCTGGTGGTTGCCTCGTTCTCCCCCGGCCACGGAGCCCCGGAGCACCGCGGCCGCCTGACGCTGGTCGACACCCGCCTCGGCCCCGACAGCCGCGAGTCGGCCCGCACGATCGGCACGCGCACCGACATCCGCGACCCGTGGGCCTTCGGCACCAACTGCTTCCTCGTCGCCGACAACGAGGGCATCGCGATCATGGACGGCACCGGCGCCCGCGAGGTCCTGCACCGGCTGTCCGACGACGAGGCGAAGCTGGAGCCGCGGCGCGCGCTGCACGAGCCGCGGCCGGTGATTCCCCGGCCCCGCGAGGCGGTGATCGTCGACCGCGTCGACCGCACGAAGTCGACCGGGGAGTTCTTCCTCTCCGACGTCCACACCGGCCGCAACATGGAGGGCGTGAAGCCGGGCGAGATCCGCAAGCTCCTCGTCCTCGAGCCGCTGCCGAAGCCCGTCAACTTCTCCGGCGGCATGGAGCCGCTGACCATCGGCGGGTCCTTCTCGCTGGCCCGCATCGTGGGCACGGTGCCGGTGGAGCCCGACGGATCCGCGCGCTTCGAGGCCCCGGCGCTGCGGCCCCTGTTCTTCGTCGCGCTGGACGAGAACGACCTCTCCGTGAAGCGCATGCAGAGCTGGTGCATCGTCCAGCCCGGCGAGAAATCGGGCTGCGTCGGGTGTCACGAGCACCGCACGGGGACCGCGCAGCCGGAGGGGATCCGGATGGCGATGCGCCGCGCGCCGAGCCGGATCGAACCGTTCGCGGGGATCCCGGACGTCATCGACTTCCCGCGGGACGTGCAGCCGATCCTCGACCGGCACTGCCTGAAGTGCCACGGCCCCGAGCGCTACGCCGCGAAGCTCGACCTCAGCGGCGGTCACACCGAGCGCTACTGCGTCAGCTACCAGAACATCACGCGCCGGGGCCTCGTCGCGGACGGCCGCAACCGCCCGCAGAGCAACTACGCGCCCCGCACCCTGGGCTCGTCGGCCAGCAAGCTCCTCCGGGTGGCGACCTCCGGCCACCAGGGCGTGAAGCTCGACCCGCGCGATTCGGCCCTGCTGCGGTTGTGGATCGAAAGCAGCGCAACCTATCCGGGCACCTACGCGGCGCTCGGGTGCGGGACGGCACCGCTGAGCCTCCCCTACGGCAACCTGCGCCGCTGCGCCGAGTGCCACCTCCAGAACGCGAAGGACCGCAAGGGACAGCCGATCCAGGCGTGGTCCTTCGGGCACCCGGACTACCTGTGCAACCTCGACAAGCCCGTGGATTCGATCCTGCTCCGCGCCCCCCTCGCGAAGGCCGCCGGCGGGCTCGGCCTCTGCAAGGACAAGGGCTTCGCGTCGGCCGACGACGCCGACTACAAGGCGATCCTCACCGCGATCCGCAAGGCCGGCGAGGGCCTGCAGCAGGTGAAGCGTTTCGACATGCCCGGCTTCCGGCCGAACCGGCATTACGTCCGCGAGATGCAGCGCTTCGGCATCCTGCCGGCCGGCCTCAAGGAAACCGACCCGGTCAACCCCTACGCCACCGACGAGTCCTACTGGCGCAGCTTCTGGCCCAAGCCGACCCCCCTGACCGCGGAACGGTAGCCCCCGGACCGGCGGCGCACCGCCCGTTCCCCGCTCGTCGCGCCGGGGCCGGGGTGTCCGGCGGATCCGGCGGACGGAGGCCCCGCGAAGGCACCCCGGCGGCGGCCCCTTCCTTCTCCCGCAATCCGGCGGTCATCTGGTATAGTGCGCGCATGAAGCTTTCCTGGTTCCTGGCGGTCTCGCTGGCCGGCGTCGCGGCGGCGGTGGACATCGGCGACAAGGCCCCCTCGCTCGACGGCGTGGCCGGCTGGCTCAACGGCCCGGCCGTCAACCCCTCGACGCCGGACGGGAAGACCACCTACGTCATCGAGATGTGGGCGACCTGGTGCGGCCCCTGCCGCGCCACCGCACCGCACCTGGCGGAGATGGCGAAGGAGTTCCGGGACAAGGGCGTGGTCATCGTCGGGGTCACGCAGGAGGACGAGGCCAAGGTCAAACCGTTCGTCGACAGCCTGAAGGTGACCTACCTGATCGCGATGGATCCGAAGAAGACCACGGCCGACACGTGGATGAAGGACGTCGAGGGCATCCCCCACGCGTTCATCGTCGACACCAACGGGGTCATCGTCTGGGCCGGCCACCCGATGGACGGCATGCGCGAGGCCCTCGCCGACGTCCTCCAGGGCACCTACGATCCGGAGAAGCGGAAGAAGCAGGAGGAACTGCAGGAGAAGCTCGCCCGCGCCCTGCAGACGCAGGATTTCGACAAGGCCCTCACGATCGCCGACGAGATCCTGGCCGGGGACCCGCGACGGATGGAACTGCACCAGCTCCGGGTCGGCCTGCTGTCCGAAAAGGGCGACATGGACGGCGTCCGCGCCCACCATCGGAAGATGCTCGAGGTCTTCAAGGACTCGTCCAAGGAGCTCAACGACCTGGCATGGAGCCTCGCGGCGCCGTCGCCGCTTCCGATCGAGCTGCGCAACCTCGAGATCGCGATGGCCGCCGCGGGCCAGGCCGCCGCCCTGACCGAACGGAAGGACCCCGCGATCCTCGACACCCTGGCCATGGTCCTCCACACGATCGGGCTGACCGACCGCGCCATCGCCACCCAGACCGAGGCCATCGCGCTGGTCCAGGACACCGAGGTCCGCAAGGACATGCAGGCCCATCTCGCCTACTTCGAGAGCGCCCGGCGCGCCCGGAAGAACCTGGAAGCCGCATCGCAGCCGGTGGCGCCCGCACCGCCGGCCGTCCCGGCACCCGCACGGCCGACCGTTCCGGCTCCCGCACCGGCCCCGAAGCCTCCTCCGGCCGCCCCGAAGCCTGCAACGACGCCCGCACCCGCGGCGCCGGCCGTCCCGGTCGCACCGCCCGTCGCGCCCAACCCCGGAGCCCCGTGATGTCCAGCTCGTTCGGCACGCTGTTCCGCGTCACGACCTTCGGGGAGTCGCACGGACGCGCGGTCGGGTGCGTCATCGACGGCTGCCCGCCGCGCCTTGCCCTGTCCGAGGCGGACATCCAACCCCAGCTTGACCGGCGGCGGCCGGGACAGAGCGGCATCTCCACGCCGCGGGACGAAAAGGACCGCGTCGTCATCCTCTCCGGAGTCGAGAGCGGCCTCACGCTCGGCACTCCGGTCGCGCTCTCGATCGCGAACCGGGACCAGCGACCGGGCGACTACGGCGAGATGGCCTCGATCCCCCGCCCCTCGCACGCGGACTTCACCTACCAGGCCAAGTACGGCGTGCGCGCCTCCAGCGGCGGCGGCCGCTCCAGCGCCCGCGAGACCATCGGCCGCGTGGCGGCCGGGGCCGTCGCGGAGAAGTGGCTGCGCGAACGCTTCGGCCTCGAGATCGTCGCATGGGTCAGCGGAGCCGGAGAGGCGGCCGCCCCCGAGCCGGATGCCGACCGGATCACCCGGGCCGTGGTCGACGCCCACATCACGCGATGCCCCGACCCCGCCGCCGCGTCCGCGATGGAGGCGGCGATCCACGCGGCACGCGAGGCGAAGGACTCCATCGGCGGCGTCGTGTCGTGCGTCTGCCGCGGCGTCCCCGCCGGCTGGGGCGAACCGGTCTTCGGCAAGCTGGAGGCGCGGCTCGCGCAGGCGATGCTCTCGCTCCCCGCAACCAAGGGCTTCGAGATCGGCTCGGGCTTCGCCGGCTCGCGCATGCGCGGCTCGGCGCACAACGATCCCTTCGTCGGCAAGGGCGGACGCCTCGGCACCGCCACCAACCGCAGCGGCGGCATCCAGGGCGGCATTTCGAACGGCGAACCCATCGTTTTCCGCATCGCGTTCAAGCCGCCGGCGACGATCGGACAGCCCCAGCGTACGGCGGACTTCGACGGCAACCCGGCCGTGCTGGAGGCGAAGGGGCGCCACGATCCGTGCGTCGTCCCGCGCGCCGTGCCGATCGTCGAGGCGATGGCCGCGCTGGTGTTGGCCGACGCGGCGATGGTGCAGCTTGCCCGCGCGGCCGCGGCCGGCTGAGTTCCGCGGGGCCTGCCTGGCCGCCTGACGCCGGGCGCAGGGCGGTTCTGCGGGGCGTCCCTCCCCGGCGGTCGCCGGAATCCGCCTTCTCTAGCCGCCCCGCCGGACGCGGCGGAGCTTGACGCCGGCGGACCTGAGCAACCGCCGGGCCTGGGCGGAGAACCGGTACTCCTCCTCGTAGACGACCTCGACGATGCCGGCATTGACGATCATCTTGCAGCACATCAGGCACGGGCTGGTCGTGCAGTAGAGCGTGCCGCCGCGCACCGGGATGCCGTGGTAGGCCGCCTGGACGATCGCGTTCTCCTCGGCATGGGCGCAGATGCAGTCGCCCAGGCGCTCGCCCGAGGCCGCCCCGCTGGCGCAGCGCGGGCAGCCGCCCTCCAGGCAGTTGCGGATGCCTCGCGGCGTGCCGTTGTAGCCGGTGGAGATGATGCGCCGCTCGTGGACGATCAGCGCGGCGACGCGGCGGCGCGAGCAGTTCGCCCGGCGCGCGACCACGTGCGCGATGTCGATGAAGTACTCGTCCCACCCCGGCCGGTCGTCCGCCCGCTTCTTCATGCCGGGAAGTGTGCGCGGCCCGCCGGACCGGGTCAACCCGCGCCTTGAGCCGTTTCCCCGTCCGTGCCACTCTCGGCCCGGAGACCCATCGCCATGCGCCGGATGTCCGCGCGAACCCGGATCGCCGCCCTCTCGATCGCCGCCGCCGCAATCCGCGCCGGCGCGGAACCGCGCGAGTTCGCGGAGGACGTCCCGCTATGAAACGCATCGCAACCGTCCTGTTCACCGGCCTCACGCTGGCCTCGCACGCGGTGGAGCGCTGGGGCGTCTTCGAACTCACCCTTCCGGGACCCGCCGCGGGCGGTCCCGGCATGGACGCACCGTGGTCCGCCACGTTCTCGCAGGGAGCGGCGCGCATCGAGGTGCCGGGCTTCCGGGACGGCGGCGACACGTACAAGATCCGGTTCAGCCCCCCGGACGCCGGCGAATGGCGCTACGAGACCCGCAGTCCGGCGCCCGAACTGAACGGCAGGACCGGCAGCGTCACGGCGACGGCGCCCTCCGGCGGCAACCACGGACCGGTCGGGGTCTTCGACACCTTCTATCTGCGGTATTCGGACGGCACGCCCTACCGCCAGTTCGGCACGACCTGCTACGCATGGACGCATCAACCCGAGGCCCTTCAGGAGCAGACGCTCCGCACCCTCGCCGCGTCGCCCTTCAACAAGATCCGCTTCTGCGTCTTCCCGAAGAGCTACACGTACAACACGAACGAGCCGGTGCGGTTCCCGTTCGTGCGCCGGAGCGACCGCACCTTCGACTTCGACCGGCCCGACCCGGAGTTCTGGCGGCACTTCGAGCGGCGCATCCTGGACCTGCAGCGGCTCGGCATCGAGGCCGACATCATCCTCTGGCACCCCTACGACCGCTGGGGATTCTCGGAGATGACGAAGGAGCAGGACGATCGCTATCTCCGCTACTGCATCGCGCGGCTCTCCGCCTTCCGCAACGTCTGGTGGTCGCTGGCGAACGAATTCGACCTGATGGCGCCGGCGGCGATGAAGGGCCACCGGGGAAACAAGACCATGGCGGACTGGGATCGCTTCTTCCGGATCCTGGCCGGGGAGGATCCGCACCGCCGCCTGCGATCGATCCACAACTGCCGCGGCTTCTACGATCACACCCGGCCGTGGGTCACCCATGCGAGCCTGCAGACGTCGGACATGGCCCGCGGCGTGGAGTTCCGGACATCGTTCGGCAAGCCGGTCCTCTACGACGAGTGCAGGTACGAGGGCGATGTGCCGCAGGGCTGGGGAAACCTGTCCGCGCGCGAGATGGCCGAACGCTTCTGGCTGGGCACCCTCGGCGGCTGCTACGTCGGCCACGGCGAGACCTACAAGCACCCGGAGGACATCCTCTGGTGGTCCAAGGGCGGCACGCTCCATGGCCAAAGCCCCGCCCTCATCCAGTGGCTCGCGACATTCCTCGCGGACGCGCCGCCGTTCCACGAGTTGAATCCCATGGGCGACGCCCGGGGCCGCTACCTGCTCGCCAAGCCCGGCGCCTACTACCTTCTCTACGCCACCGACACCCGACCGCAGCCGATCGACCTGGCGGGCGATCGTCCCTACAAGGTCGACCGCGTCGATCCCTGGCGGATGACGGTCACCCCGCTGGGCACCACCCGGCCGGGCGCGCAGGAGTTCGTCGCGACGCAGGCCGGCACGGCCTACCGCTTCACGCCCTACGCTCCGGGCGAGGCGCTCCGGCCCGACGCCGCGTTCACCGCCACGCCGTCCGCGGGCCGCGCGCCGCTCGACGTCCGCTTCGCCGCGCCCGCCGGACTCCGGGCCCGGTGGGATTTCGGCGATGGCGCCGTCAGCGAGGAAACCGCCCCCGCCCACCGGTACGCCCGACCGGGTCTCTACACGGTCACACTCACCGTCACGGACCCGCACGGCGGCCGCGCATCGTCCGTCCGCGAGATCCTGGCCGACCGCGACCCGGCGATGCCCATCCTGCGCCTCGGCGTTCCGGACGGCGAAACGCACACGCTGAAACTCAACGGCAGCGCCGGGCGAAGCGAAGCCGGCGGGTTCCTCTTCTCCGCCGCCGCGCCCTCGGGCTGGGCCGAGACGGGCGTCGTGGAGGACCTCCGCGGCCTGCGCTCGTTCACGGTGACGGGCTGGCTCAGGCCGGACAGCCTGACCGCCGGAGCGGGCGGCAACCGGCTGCTCTTCTGCCTCAACCACAACCGCGACGGCATCGACCTCGTCTGCCATGCCGACGGCCGCCTGCGCCTCGCCGTCAACCAGTGGCCCGACCGCATCTCCAACGACAGCTCCCCGGGGCGGCTCGTGACCGGCAAGTGGACCCGCTTCGCAGTCGCCTACGACGGCACCGCCGAACGCGACAACGTGCGCTGGTCCTTCTCCGCCCCGCTCGACTCGCCCGACCCCGCCGCCGTCCTCGCGCCCGACCGTGTCACCAGCCACGCCGCCGGCCCGGTCGGCGCGGACATCGGTCCGCTGGCCATCGGCAATTTCAACGCCACCCTGCGCGGCGCCGGACTCGACCGCCAGTTCCGCGGCGAGATCCGCGCCCTGACCCTTTTCGGCAGCCGCACCGGCAACGGAGGCGCCTCGCCCGCGCTTCCCGGCGCAGCCCGGGATCGGCCCGCCGGCGGCGCCGCGCAGGCGAGCGTTTCCGCGCGGTCGTCTCCACCGGCATCGGCGGTTCCGATCCGGACGATTCCCAGTCCGTGGTGCACGACCGTGCCTCTTCCGATCCCTTCGACACCGAGGGGCTGATCGCCTCCCCGCCGCATGCCGGCGGCCAGCCCGCGAACCCCACGTCCCGGCCCGGCGGAGGGCGCGGTTTCACGCCGCGGCGACGTCACCGCCGTGTTGCATGAAATGTAACGATCGTTACATTTCATGCAACGTTCGCGCCGCACGACGAGGCCGCGCGGACCTCACCCGCGCGCCCGCCCGCGCAGAAGACCGGCGACGACCGAGGCCGCGGAGACCAGCAGCATCGCCGCCGCGATCGGACGCGTGAACAGGAACGCCGCGCTGCCGGAGGACACGATCAGCATCCGCCGGAAGTTCTCCTCCGCCATGCCGCCGAGGATCATCGCCAGCAGCAGCGGCGCCGCCGGGTAGCCCCCGCGCCGCATCGCGACGCCCAGCAACCCGAACGCGAAGGCCACCGCCATGTCCGCCGCCTGCCCGCGGATCGCATAGGCCCCCAGCATCGACAACGCCAGGATCCCCGCCGCGACGAAGCGCGGATCCGCCTTGAGCGCCCGCGTCATCAGCCGCGCCGTGAACAGCGAGCACACCAGCACCGCCACGTGCCCCAGCATCACGATCCCGAGGATCGCGTAGGCCAGCGGTGCGTGCTCGCGGAACAGGAGCGGACCCGGCTGCACCCCGTGCAGCACGAACGCGCCGACGAGGATCGCCGTCACCGAGTCGCCCGGGATGCCCAGCGACAGCAGCGGGATCATCGCCCCCGAGATCGCCCCGCTCTTCGCCGCCTCGGGCGCCGCGATCCCCTTCGCCTCCCCCTCGCCGAACCGCTCCCCCGCCCGCGCGCGCTGGCGCGCCACGCTGTAGGCCAGGAACGCCGCGATGTCGCACCCGGCCCCGGGCGCCGCGCCGACGACCGTGCCGAGAAGCGATGACCGCACCGCCGTCCACCCGCAGCGCCGCGCGTCGGCCGCCGGCGGGAAGACCGGCACCCGCAGATTCCCCTCCGCCGCAGCCCCCGCGCCCGCCGTCCCGCCGCCGCGAGCGCAGAAGACCTCGGCCACCGCGAAGAGCCCGATCAGCGCCGGGATGAACGGCACGCCCTCCATCAGCGACGCCTGGCCCAGGATGAACCGCGGGTAGCCGCTGACCGGGTCCATCCCCACCGTCGCCAGCAGAAGCCCCCCGACCGCCGCGACCGCCCCCTTGAGCAGCGATTCGCCCGACAGCGCCACGATCGTCGACAACCCGAACACCGCCATCGCGAAGAACTCCGCCGGGCCGAAGCTCAGCGCGAACCGCGAGATCTGCGGCGTCAGGAAGACCAGCAGCAGCGTGCCGATGATCCCGCCCGCGGCCGCCGACCACGCGGCGATGGACAGCGCCCGCCCCGCCTCGCCGCACCGCATCATCGGGTGGCCGTCGAACAGCGTCGCCGCCGACGCCGGCGTCCCGGGCGTCCGGAACAGGATCGCCGTGATCGAACCGCCGTAGATCGCCCCGCAGTAGACGCCCACCAGCAGCGCCAGCGCCGGCATGATCTCGAGGTCGAACGTCAGCGGCGTCAGCAGCGCCACCCCCATCGTCGCCGTCAGCCCCGGGATCGCCCCGATCACCATCCCGACCAGCGTGCCGAGCAGCAGGCAGAGGCCGACGTCGAGCGACGCCACCAGCCCTGCCGACTCTCGCAGCACCTCGATCATCCGAGCCACCCCTCCGGCAGCGGGACCTGCATCCACACCGCGAAGACCCAGTGCAATACGACCGCCAGCGCCAGCCCGAACGCGAGCGCCCGCCCCACCCGGCGATAGCCCATCGCCCCCAGCATCGCCGCCGTGAAGAGGGCCGTGGACGACATGAACCCGAGCCACGGCAACACCGCCATGTAGGCGACGCAAAGGACGGGCAGCCGCCACGCCCCTCCGGCCGTTCCTGACGTCCCACTCACCGCCCCGGGAGGGCCGGGTTCCACCCCGGCCGTTCCTGACATCCCATCCACCGCCCCGGGAGGGCCGGGTTCCACCCCGGCCGTTCCTGACATCCCATCCGCCGCCCCGGGAGGGCCGGGTTCCACCCCGGCCGTTCCTGACGTCCCATCCGCCGCCCCGGGAGGGCCGGGTGCCACCCCGGCCGTTCCCGATATCCCATCCACCGCCGCGGGAGGGCCGGGTTCCACCCCGGCCGTTCCCGACATCCCATCCACCACCCTGGGAGGGCCGGGTTCCACCCCGGCCGCCGCTGACATCCCATCCGCCACCCGGGGAGGGCCGGGTGCCACCCCGGCCGCAGCGCCGCCAACGTCCTCCCCCGCCTTCTGAACCGCCCGCGCCGCGACGAGGACCGCCAACGCCGCGCACAGCGCAAACGGGAACGCGCCCGCCCCCGCGTGTTCCCCGATATCGCGCGGGAACCGCCACGCCATTGCCGCCATCGCCACCGCCGCGACGAGAAGCGCCGCCTGCGGGAGAAGCCGCACCGCGCCGCGCGCCGTCATGGGATCATCCCCAGCGTCCGCATGATCGCCCCCACCTCCACCGTCTGCCGCCGCATCATCTCGCGGAACTCCTCGCCCGGACGGATCACGAGGTTGAGCCCTGTCCGGCCGGCGAACTCCGCGACCGCCTCCGACCGCGCCGCGCGCTCGAACGCCGCGAGCAGCACCGCCCGCGCGCCGGCCGGCACGCCCGCCGGCAGCGCCAGTCCGCGCCAGGTGCCGAAGAGCAGGTCCATGCCGCCCTCGCGGAAGGTCGGCGTCTCCGGGAACCCCGCCGCGCGCGATTCGCTCATCACCGCCAGCATGCGCAGGCTGCCGGCCTTCACGTGGGTCATCAGTTCGGCCGGGCTCGCGACCGCCGCGTCGACGTGCCCCCCGAGCAGCGCCGTCAGTGCCGGGGTCGACCCGTTGTACGGCACGTGCCGCACCTCCACCCCCGCCCGGTGCGCGAGCAGCGCCGCGGCCAGATGCCAGACCGCCCCCGTGCCGGAGTTCCCGATCCCCGGCGGCGGGCCGGCGCGGCAGGCGGCGACCCATTCGGCCGCGGTGCGTGCGGGATGGTCGGCCCGCACCGCCAGCGCGGCCGGATCGCCGTTGAGCTGCAGCAGCACATCGAAGGCCTCATGGTCGAACGGCGCCAGTCCGCGCAGCGGCAGCGAAACCACCTCGAAGGTGAGCATGACGCCCGTATGGCCGTCCGGCCGCGCCATCCGCGCCGCGGAGAAGCCGACCGCCCCGCCGCCGCCCGTGAGATTGTTCACCACCACCGGCTTCCCCAGCGTCGGCTCGGCCGCGTGCGCGACGTGCCGCAGCAGGAGATCCGTCCCCCCGCCGGGCGCGTAGGGACAGATCATCGTGACCGCCCGCTCCGGGAACCTGCCCGTGCGGCGCGACCGCCTCCATCGCCGCACGCCCAGCCCGCCCGCGGCCGCCGCGACGAACGCCCACGCCACCGCGTCGCGCACGAACTCCCGCCGCGTCGTCCCCCCCGTTGGGCGCTGGCCGTTGGATGTTGGCTGTTGGATGTTGAAGCCCCCGCCGTCCCCCGGCCCGCCGGCCTCCCCGGACCCGCTGCCACGCGTCGCTGACACGCCCGCTGTTATCCTGAACCCGCCCCGGAAACACAAGCCCGCCGGCCCGCGGGAAGAAGGCACGAAACCGGACCGGGAGGGCCGCCGGCTCCGCCGACCGGCCGGCCGCAGCGCTGCGACCCGGGGCGCTTCGGCCCCGGCGACCGCCCTCGCGCCACGTCGTAGCCGTGGCGCCACCCCTTCTCTCCAACCCTTGGAACTGATTCCTGCAGGTCTTCCAAGCCTTGAAACCCCTCACAACGCATCGAACGGACTTCGGATGCC
>Ga0194112_10002562_pt1 | contig 25909 bp, 26 predicted proteins | sample TA2MahC400mmetaG_FD_146191 | JGI IMG/M metagenome (GOLD analysis project Ga0194112, IMG submission 146191) | Freshwater microbial communities from Lake Tanganyika, Tanzania - TA2015016 Mahale Deep Cast 400m | ecosystem: Environmental > Aquatic > Freshwater > Lake | place: Tanzania: Lake... | reverse complement strand
GGTTTTTTCAGCTTATATAATGAATCCAGATGGAACAAATATGAGAAGAGTTTTGAACCCTTTAGACCCCGAGTTTAGAACAATGAATCCTAATTGGTCACCTGATGGAGAAAAAATAATATTTACTTATTATGATTTATCTGTTGCTGGAATTGGATATGTTAATTCAAGTGATATTGGGGGAAGCACATTTAATTCTGTTTATGAGGAGCCTTGGGCAAATAGTTTGCCAAGAGGACCACCTTGTTATTCACCTGATGGAGAAAAAATAGTTTTTTATCGCACAGGAGATGGAGAAATCTATTTGATGAATTCAGATGGAAGCAATTTGGAAAACCTGACAAATCATCCTGCAAGAGATGCACTACCAATGTTTTTACCTGATGGAAGAATTTTATTTGTTTCTGACAGAGCAAATCCAAATCAGATTCCTATACAACATGATTTATGGCTAATGAATGCAGACGGAAGCAATCCAATAAGATTAACATTTGAACAAGGAGTGGAAGTTGACCCAATGGTTTCTTGTGATGGAAAATATTTGCTTTTTGTGCATGACATTGATATGTCTAATCCTCAAATTTACATCACAGAATTTACAAATGCTTGGGACAGAACCAAATGGACTCAGCTTACTACACAAGGTTCAAATTCACACCCGACATGGAGACCGAAGAAAGAAGATTAGATATTAACATTTTTAAATAAGAAAGTCTTGGATTAAATGATGGTAAAAAGAGGAAAATCGAATTTTATAAAAATAAATGAAGAAGAAATTGTTTTCTCAAAAAAAGGTTTGTCAAATATTGTGGCAACCTTGTTGATAATTCTTCTTGTTATTGTTGCTGCCGGAATAATCTGGGTTGTTATCAGAAATGTTGTTCAAGAAGGCTCTGAAAGCATTGAACTTGGAAAATTCACACTTGACTTGCAGATTGAAAGAGCTCAGATTCAAGACGGAGATGTGACAGTTGTTGTTGTGAGAAGAAATCCTGGAAAAGGTGATTTCATTGGAATGAATTTTATTTTTTACGATGGTGAAAATACAGAAATAATAAGAGAAGACACGATTTTAAAAGAAACAGAAGTAAGAAGTTTTACTTTTACTTTAACTCAAATAAGCACAAGCAATTTAAAAACAATTTCGATTGCACCTATTTTCAGATTAAGTTCTGGAAAAGAATCTGTTGGAGATGTTACAGGAATTTTTGATGTCAGCAGAGGAATTCAAATAGGGACAGAAGAACAAGAGCCTCAGACTAATTTTGAAATACTTGGATTTAGAGGCACAGGAACAGTTGATTATACTATAAGCGGTGGACAAGGACAGATAAATTTCACAAGAGCTATTGTTGAGCCTTTGGATGTTTTGCCAGGACATATTCAAACATTTACAGTTCATATAGCATCCACATATCCAATAATTAGTGTTACTTCTTTTACTCAATTAGATAATAGCAACTCAACCCTGATTTTTGAAAAAATCTCAGAAAATGAAATCTGGTCAGTAAGCTGGATTGTAGATGATGTGCATACAACAACATATCGAACAAGTATCACTGCAACAGATTCAGAAGGAAATTCAGATTCAGTAAGTTTGACATGGACAGATTCATGCCAAGCTGCAATTGCACATGGAGCAGATAGAACAATTTCTACTAATTGCACTACAGGAGCAAACAGTATTGGCGGACTTGATGGGGGAAGTTTGACTATTGCTGCAGGTGTAACAATGACTATAGATTCTAATTCAACTTGGGCATTTAATGATGGAAAATCAATTACTTTAGTTGGTGGGAGGATTTCGATGGGGGGTGGTTCTATTAGTAAGGGATATCTTCATTATTATGATGCAGACGGAGATGGTTATGCTCCTAACACAACAGTTTTATTCAGCGCATCCTCTTCTCTTTCAAATGCAACTCGGGCGAAAGATATGACAACACTGCCTACTTCTAGTGCTTATACTATTGATTGCTGTGATACAGATGCAAACGCGCGCCCATATCAAGAAAACTATTTCACAACACCAAGAATTGGTTGCGGAGGTTATAATTATAGCTGTAATCCTTGGTCAAGTGTTCCTACGAAAGAATGGACTGTTATAGGAAACTGTTATGTTTGTTGGTGGGATTCTCCTATGTTATATTGTGATTTCACTGCATCTGGAGCAATTGGGTGGGATGGTTCACCTGTCCCTGATTGCGGAGTGAGCACAAATTATATCACTGATCCAGGATTACCTTGTGATCAAAGAAGAGATTTTGGAGAAGCAGTTTGCTTGACAGATTGTTATCATGCTACAATTGAATCAAGAACTCAAGCTTGCAGATAAAAATTATTTCTATACGGAAAACATTAAATATTATAATTTATTGATATTAACAGTTTGTCATTAAAGATATAAATAAAAAGAGTTTGAATTGCTGAGAAGTTAATTGCATACGAAATATACAAAATAAATCAATTCAAATTAAAAATTAAATCAATTAAAAAATAAAGTGAAAAAATTTTCATCTAAATTATCTTTGATATTTTCCAAGCCTTTGGCAATTATTCTTTTGATTGTTTTATTATCAATTGGCATTGCTTATGCTTTTGATGTTTTTGTTGGCGGAAGTGAAAATGTTGCAGTTGGAAAAGGACTTATTGGACACTGGACACTTGATGGAGAAGATTATAATTCAGCGACAAATCGAGTTACAGATAGAACACCTTATTCAAATCACGGAATCAATTACGGAGCGACTTTGGCAACAGACAGATTGGGAAAGAGTGAAGGAGCTATGGGGTTTGATGGTGTTGATGATTATATTGATTTGTCTGGAAAAGCCTTGGATAATCCCAACACATACAACGGTAAAGCAACTGTTTCTCTTTGGATAAAACCAAATGAACATAACAATGGTTTTGCTAGATATATAGCAGGTTTTCATTATTGGATGGTTAATTCAAATGGAAAATTGCAAAACATGGTGAATAAACCTAGTTATGGAGTTAATTATTGGCTTTACGGAACAAAGACAATTCCTATTGGAGAATGGACGCATGTAGTATATCAATTAGAAAATAATGTTGCTGTTAGATATTATGTCGATGGTGTTTTAGATGCTCAACATGAAAATAGTTCATTGGAAATTGTAAGTTATTCTACTTTATCAGCTGTAGGGGCTATTTACAATGATTTCTTCAATGGCTCCATCGAAGATGTTCGCATCTACAATAGAATTCTGTCTGAAGATGAGATAAAGTTACTATATGAGTCATATAATCCGGCAATGGAAACAGCTTCAACAGAAGGCGGATTGATTGGACACTGGAAAATGGATGAAGCTGGATTTGTGGAGTATACTGAGAATCTTGTTCCCTATACAGACTATTCAGATAGAACTTATAATCAGGAATATGAGGCAAGTTGTTGGGGAGGTGATTTGGGCACAATGTATTATTATTCAAGCGGAGGCTATAATAATTTACCTTATAAGAAAATGATAAAAACAGCAGGTGGAACAGGGGGGTGCTATCATGACAATCATTTAGGAATAACAATAAAAAATAACACTGTTTATACAGTTAGCGCATGGATGAAAGCAAATCAGAGTGTAACAGTTAATGGTTATGCTTTGGATTTAAATCGACCTTCTGATAATGCATATCGCGTTGGTTCAAACATACAATTAACAACAGAATGGCAGAGATATTTCTGGGTTTATTCTGCAGGTTCAGATCATGCGGGAAATTATTGGGCCCGTAATATTATTTATGTTGATGATAATTTACCTATTGAAATTTATTGGTCTGGTTTTCAAGTTGAAGAAAGAAGTTATACAACTCCTTATGTTAATGGAATTAGACAAAGCAAACTTACAGACAATACACCTTATTCAAATTCCGGAACAATTAACGGAACAAATTTAACAACAGATAGATTTGGAAAAGAAAAAAGTGCCGTGATATTTGATGGTGTTGATGATTATATTACATTGGGTGGCATTTTATCAGATTCTCCTTCTGCGAGAACAATTTGTTATTGGTATAATCCTTACACTGATTCTACTATGAGATGGGTATATAAAGGGCAAACCTACGAAACATATACTACGAGCAATAATTTATATTATAGGGGACGCAATTCAACTACCTTTTATACAGCTTCAATTAGCACTGCAGGAACACCCGTTACTTGGAGACATTTTTGTGGTATTTGGAATTCTAATGGAAATCTTAGCGGATATTTAAATGGAAATTATGTCAATTCAATTTTTATAAACAACATTGTTATTGGAGATGGCACTACCTTTTATTTAGGAGGAACAACGCAGTATAATATCAACGGCTCCATCGACGACGTTCGCATCTACAATCGCGCTTTATCTGAAGATGAAATAAAATTATTATATGAATCATATCAGCCCCAGACAACCGTGGGTTCTGCAAACGCTGGTTTGATTTTAGACATGCCTTTGACAAGCAAATGGACAAAAACAGAAACACCGGGCTCTGAAATAATGACAGACAGAACACCTTATTCTAATGACGGACAAAATTATGGTGCAGATGTAGGAAATGATTCAACTGAATTTAATGGCCAAGGAGATATGGTTCAAATCTCAAACTCTTTAGGTATAGGAGATAATAATTTTACATTCAGTCATTGGATTAAAACAACTCAAACATCAGACCAAGTTTATACTATAGGCAATGCAGGCGGGTCATCTGGATATAGATTTGGTATTGGTTCAGGAATAATTATTTTTTTAATTGGAAATTCTTCTAGCTATATTGAATCAAGCTGTGGCAGTACAACTGTCAATGATGGAAATTGGCATATGATTACAGGTGTTTTTGATAGAGGAAATAATTTTTATTGTTATGTTGATGGAATCTCTGCAGGAAATGTTGTTATTCCATTTTATACATCTATGGGTGACTCTGCTCCGGGTTTAGGTGCACCTCCTTGTTGTATTGATTTTAATGGCTCTATGTCTGGACTCCGCATCTACAACCGCGCGCTTTCAGCAGACGAAGTCAAGCTTCTTTTTGATAGAGGAAGGGCCTAGAATTTTCAACAACAAAAATCCTTATAATATATGATTTATTGATTAAAATATGATTGAGAAAAAAAAGAAGCAGAATATTCGAATTATATTTATGTTTTTTTTGTTAATTATATCTTCGATTAATTTTTTATCTAATTTTGTTAGCGCCGATGTTATTTCTTTAAATTCAGGTGGAGGAGATGAATATGCTGTGACAGTTGACAGATATATTGAGGGATTTTTCTTCGGAGAAGAAATTGCATGTGTTCCAGATACATGTTTAAGTTTAGGTTATGAATGTGGAACTTGGGATGATGGATGCGGAGGAACATTAAATTGCGGAACCTGTGCTTCTGGATATTCTTGTAGTGCAGGAACTTGCGTTGCAGACACTACGCCCGGAGAGGGAGAAATTACCCCTCCAATAAATATTTTGGTAGAGCCCACTACATTTAATATTAACATGTTAACAAGCACAAATGTTGAAAGAACAATCAGCATAACAAATATTGGAACTTCTGTTGCAACAGTAAGTATTAGCCAGCAAAATTTAGATAATCTAGTTATTTTTAGTCAAACATCCTTGACAATTGCAGTGGGAGAAAAAGTTGAATTAAACGTTATTTTTGTTGCTCCAAGCCAACCAGATACTTACACAGGAAAAATATTAATTGATGGAGTTGAGATTCTTGTCGCTTTAAATGTAAAAACAGAACGGTTGCTATTTGATTCTAATATAGTTGTTCTTAATCCTAATTATAAGGTAACTCAAGGAGACCAGTTAAGAACAATGGTAAATATTATTCCAATGGGTGATCCTGCAAGACTTGATGTAACTCTTCATTTTACAATAAAAGATTACGGAAACAAAATATATCTGACAAAAAGCGAGACACTTTTAGTGGAGAAACAAATGGATTTCAAGAGAAATTTTGATACAGGAGCTCTTCCTGCAAGCAAATATGTAATTGCCTTAGAGCTTGTTTATCCAGGAGGTGTTGCACCTTCAAGCGCTCATTTTGAAGTTGTTGAAAAACCACCGATTTCAATAATAGGAAAAATAATTATTTTCTTAATAATTCTGATACTGATTATACTGATAATAATTATAATATTGCTGATTATCAAAAAATTAAAAGAGAAAAATAAAGAAAGAGAAAGCGTTAGTGAAACCAGTTAATAATTACTTTATGAAATAATTTATAAAAACAATTAATCTGCTTTAATTATGTTATTAGGTCTGGTCGGAAAACCTTCTGTTGGAAAAAGCACATTCTTCAAAGCAGCAACTTTAGCAGAAGTTGAAATAGCATCTTATCCTTTTACAACAATAAAATCTAATCATGGAGTTGGTTATGTTAAAGTTGATTGCATTGATAAGGAATTTAATACTAAATGCAATCCCAATCATGGATTCTGCATAAATTCCAAGAGATTTGTTCCTGTTGATTTAAGAGATGTTGCTGGACTTGTTAAGGGAGCTTCTGAAGGAAAAGGTTTGGGAAATAAATTTTTAGATGATTTAAGAGGAGCAGATGTTTTTATTCATATTGTGGATGTTTCTGGAACAACAGATGCAGAGGGAAAGCAGACAGAAAATTACAATCCGATAAATGACATTGAATTGTTAGAAGATGAATTAAATAAATGGTTTTGTAATCTTCTTATGAAAGCATGGAAAGGATTTTTGAAAGCTACTGAGACCACAAAAGCAAAATTTTCAGAAGCTGTTGCAAAGCAGTTTTCAGGTTTGAAAGTAAAAGAAGAATCTGTGAAAAATGTTTTATTAAAACTGAATCTTCCAGAGAAAGCTTCCAATTGGAGTGAAGAGCAATTAATGAAATTCGCGTCTGAATTAAGAAATGAAAGCAAACCAATGATTATTGCTGCAAATAAGATTGATATGGAAAAAGGAGAAGAGAATTATCAAAAAATAAAGGAGAAATTTAAAAATTATCGGATTATTCCCTGCTCTGCTGATTCTGAACTTGCCCTTAGACAAGCTGCAAAAGCAGGCTTGATTGAATATATTCCGGGTGAAAGAGAATTCAAAATTCTAAAAGATTTAAACGAAAAACAAAAGCAAGCTCTTGAAAAAATAAAGCAAAATGTTCTGGATAAATTTGAATTTGGAACAGGTGTCCAGAAGGTTTTGAATTCAGCTGTCTTTGATTTCTTAAAATATATTGCGATTTTTCCAGCATCTGCAAATAAATTGGGTGATAGCAAAGGAAACATACTTCCTGACTGCTTTTTAATGCCTCCGGGAACAACTGCTCTGGATTTTGCATATTTCCTTCATACTGATTTTGGAAAAAATTTCATAAAAGCAATTGATGCTCGAACAAAAATGGCTTGGGGAAAAGATCATAAATTAAAACATAGAGATGGATTGGAAATTATAACAAGATGAAGAATGAAAATCTCAATTAAACTTCATCCAAATTCTTCTCAGGAAAAAATTAAAGAAATTGAAAAAGATAAAAAATATGAAATTTGGATAAAAGAAAAACCAATTGACGGAAAAGCCAATGAAAAACTAATAAAATTTTTAAAAATCTATTTTAAGAAAGATATAAAAATAATTTCTGGTTTCTCTTCGAGAATTAAAACTGTTGAGGTAAAAAATGAAATATGAATTTGCTCCGGATTTGCAGGAAATCGCAGAAGAAATTTCGAATTCTTTGTTTCCTCATGTGAAGCTTGACAGATTAAAATGTTTTAGAAGTTACGGAACATCTTCGCGAAGAACAATTGCAAGATGTCATACTATCGGAAAGCTTATTCAGCGAGCAATGAATGTATCTGCTTTTTATGCCCTTGAATTTCTTTCAGAAAGATTTGACAAGCTTGACAAAGAGAAACAGATAAAAACAATAATTCATGAGCTTATGCATATTCCAAATAGTTTTGGAGGTGGTTTTCGGCATCATGATTATGCGTGTGAAAAAAATGTGGAAATTATGTATAAAACCTATTTAGCTCGAAAAAAAGAAAAAGGAAATTTTAATAAAAAATTTGGATTAGATTAATTAAATCAAAATAAACTAAAATGCCTTATCAAAGTATTTCATTTAATTTTAGAAAAAAGAAATTTAAAATTAAAGCTAGAATCTGTGGTTGTCTTCAAAGATCTCGGGGTTTAATGTTTAGAAAAAAAGAAAATGCAGAACCTCTTTTGTTTGAATTTTCTAAATCCACAAATTTGAAAATTCATTCTTTTTTTGTTTTCTTTGATTTTTTAGCAATTTGGTTTGATGAAAAAGGAAAGATTATCGAGGTGAAAAAAATAAAACCATTTAATTTTTGCGTGATTCCTAAAAAACCTTTTAAAAAACTTCTGGAAATACCACTTAATTCAAAATATAAACTTTTTAGAAATTCCTCGTCGGTGATTAGAAACATTTAAATACATAATACTTCTAATTATTTTATAACATTAAAAAGGAGGCTAAAAATGGGAAAAATTATTGTAAAGAAAGTTATCACAAGGAAGCCTGGACACCTCTACTATGTTGATGGTCAGGGAAATGTTTGTGAAGCTGTAATGGCTAGAGGCGGAAAGAAGAAAAAAGGTACAAAGAAAAAGGCTTCTAAGAAAAAGAAAAAAAGGTAAAATTTTATTTTATTTTTTATTTATACCTTTTTATTTATTATAAGAAAATCTGTTTATATCAGGAAGATTCTTCAAAATAAGCATTTGATGGAATAGGCAGAGCCCTGTCTCTTAAATGAACTTCTTGGACAAGATCCTCTAATTTCTGAGCTAAATTTGTAGGTGCAACTATGCTTCTAAAATCAAAATAAGAATAATGTCCTCTTCTTTCTAATCTATGATAAACAGCAAGTGTTTCACCATGATATCGAGTCCAGGATAATTCCTCTTTGTTTAGATTTTCTGGAAATGCTCTCTTTTCTTTTTTCCTCTTACCTTTTTTAGCATAACGTATATTGATGCTTACATTTGAGATTTTATCTTTTTTGCTTTTTTTGAATATTAATCTTGCAGAATAAATTCTGTCGTTTAGGGAAGTCCCTGTCTTTTCCATTTGCTTTAGTTTTATTTACAAATATATTAAATTCAACTAATTTTATAAATAAATATATTGTCTAGAATATATGGCAATAATTTTAGGAATAGAAAGTACGGCGCACACATTTGGAATTGGAATTGTTAAAGACGGGAAAATTCTCTCAAATGTAAAAAAAAGCTATGTTACAGACAAAGGAGGAATAATTCCAATTGAAGCAGCGAAACACCATAATGAAAATAAAGAAAAAATCTATTTAGGAGCTCTGGAAAATTCAGGCACAAATGAAAAAGAAATTGATGCAATAGCGATTTCTCAGGGACCTGGACTTGCTCCCTGTCTTCTTCAGGGAATGAATTTTGCCAAAGAACTTTCAAAAAAAATTCAAAAACCAATTATTCCTGTGAATCACTGTGTTGCTCATCTTGAAATAGGAAAACTTACAGGTGCTAAAGACCCTGTTATGCTTTATGCTTCTGGAGCAAACACACAAATAATTTCATATTCTTCTGGAAAATTTCGAATTTTTGGAGAGACTCTTGATTTAGGTGTTGGAAATTTTATTGATACTTTCGCAAGATATGCAGGCAGAGGATTTCCAGGCGGACCGATAATTGAAAAACTTGCTAAAGAAGGAAAAAATTTTATTGAATTACCTTATTCTGTAAAGGGAATGGATATTTCTCTTTCAGGAATTTTAACAAATCTGAAAAAAAGAATTGAGTCTGAAAACTCAAATCTAAATGATTTAGCTTATTCAATGCAGGAAACTGTTTTTGCAATGCTTGTAGAAGTTTCTGAGAGAGCTTTAGCGCATACTGGAAAAAAAGAGCTTCTTCTTGGAGGTGGTGTTGCTTGCAATTCTCGGCTTCAGGAAATGTGCAGAATAATGTGTGAAGAAAGAGGCGCTAAATTTTTCTGCCCTGAAAAATCTCTTTTAGTTGATAATGCAGCTATGATTGCTTTTTTAGGAGAAATAATGTTCAATAAGGGAATTTTTATCTCTTCAAATAAAATAGATGCTCTTGATATTTGCCCTCGACAAAGAACAGACGAGGTTGAAGTGAATTGGAAATGAAAAAATATCCATCAAAACATTTTTAAATCAATATTTACCTTTAATATCAATCCAATGAACGAATTTTTCGGGAGGAAGATATAAAATCTTCCAATTTCGTCTAAGTGTAGCCGAAATAGAGGAAGACCTAAATTCGTTCTAAAATTAAAATGGTCGACATATATACTATAATTGAAAAAGCAAGAAAGACAGGAAAGATAGAGAAGGGAACAAATGAAGTTACTAAAGCAATAGAAAGAGAAACAGCTCGATTTGTTGCCTATGCTTCTGATGTTGAGCCTAAAGAAATAATTCAACATATTTCGATTTTATGCAAAGAAAAAAATATTCCCTGCAGAGAAGTTGATAGTAGACAAAAATTAGGCATTGCTGCAGGCATTTCTGTATCTGCTTCTTCTGTAGCTATAATCACTGCTGGAGATGCTGAAAAAGATATTTCAGCTTTGAAATAATTGAAATAAGATGGCCAAACAACAAAAAATTCAAGAAGCAAAACAATCAAGAGCTAAAGGCACTGACAAAATTTCTGGAACAGTTACTCCTGCTTTAGTTCAGGAAATAATTGGAAGAACAGGTTTTAGAGGTGAAATTACTCAGATTAAATGTCTTGTTATGGAAGGACGAGATAAAGGAAGAATAATGAGAAGAAATGTTCGCGGGCCTGTTCGAATTGGAGATTATCTGACTTTAAGAGAAACAGAAATTGAAGCAAGAAGAATAAAATCAAAAGTAACAAAAGGAGCCTATACTTAAATATGGCAAAAACAAATAAAAGAAAAGAGAAGCTCAAAGCACTGGAACTTATTCTGCAAGACGTAAATTCAGCTGTAATAGAACTTGAAGGAAGTAGATATTCAAAACGATATCTAAATCAGCTTAAAAAAGATTTAGAAAATCTTAATTATTCTGTTTTTTATACTAATTTGGATAGAAAATGCCAGATATATCATCTTCACATAATAAAATCCCCCTTTATTAAAAATGCCTAAATGTGTTTATTGCGAAAAAGAGTATAATTCTCATAGAGGGCTCACTCTGGTAAAAAATGACGGAAATATTAACTATCTTTGCTCATCAAAATGTCGAAAGAATATGAAACTGAAAAAAAGAAAAGTGAGATGGGTTTCTAAAAAGAAAAATAATTCTGAAAAATAAATTTTATTTTTTAACAAAAATTCCTTATTGAAATTTCTTCTCTTGGATCTTTCCAGTCTAAAGCAAATTGAACAGCTGCCCCTGTGAATCTCATTTCAATAATTTCATGATTCTTGCAGAAAATTTCATAATCTCTGCAATAATTATTTCCATCGCAGATTGCTTTTGTGTGCGAATGAGTGTAATAGGCAGGACTTGTTGACATTTCTTCTGTTGTAGGAGATATTGAATTTGAATAAGCATCTATTTCAAAAGCTATAACAATCAAAATTGAAACAAACATTAACATCAAAATCCCCAAAAAAATTACGAAATTTCTCATTTTTTAAGAAAAAATGCGGACTTTTTAAAGGTATCTAAAAGAACTTATAAAATTTCTAATAAATTTAATTTTAGTTTCTTTTTTCCTCTTTTACCGACGATAAACAGTTTTTTTGGAGAGAAAGCTTTATAAACTTGAATAACTTTTTTTTGCTGTAATTTGAACAGATTTTCTCTGTTTAAACTATAATAACAAATAGCTATTATTTAGCAGAAGCTATCGAAATTCCAAAAATTAAAATGACGCCCAAATCAGACTATACAGGAGAGAAAATTCAGGTTCTTGAAGGATTAGAAGGTGTTCGCAAACGCCCTGCAATGTATATAGGTGGCACTGGAAAAGACGGATTGCATCATCTTGTTTATGAGGTTGTTGACAATTCTGTTGATGAAGCTCTTTCTGGATATTGCAAGAAAATAAAAGTTAGTTTAAATCAAGATGGTTCTGTAACTGTCGAAGATGATGGAAGAGGAATACCTGTTGATATTCATCCAACTCAGAAAATTCCAGCTGTGGAAGTTGCTTTGACTAAACTTCATGCAGGTGGAAAATTTGACAAGAAATCATATGCTGTTTCAGGAGGATTGCATGGAGTAGGTGTTTCTGTTGTAAATGCATTGTCTGAAAAAATGATGGTGGAAATAAAAAGAGATGGAGGAATATATTCTCAAGAATATTCAAGAGGATTAGCAAAAACAAAATTAAAGAAGATAGGTAATACAGAAGACACTGGAACGAAAATAACATTCTGGCCTGATCCTCAAATTTTTCCAAATATTGAATTTGATTATCGGGTTTTAGAAACAAGATTTAGAGAAATTGTTTTTTTGAATGCTGGATTAAAAATACTTCTAACTGATGAAAAGAAAAACACTACTCAGGAATTCTTTGCTGTTGGAGGACTTATTGAATTTGTTAAATGGATTAATGGCTCAAAAGAAACTTTAAGCAAACCAATTTATTTTAAAAAAGAAAGTGATTTCATGGTCCTTGAAGCTGCGATTCAATATAATGCAGGTTATCAGGAAAATATCTTTGGTTTTGTAAACACAATCAATACAGTTGAAGGAGGAACTCATGTTTCTGGTTTTAAAACAGCTTTGACAAGAGCAATTAATGACTATGCTAAAAATAAAAATCTATTAAAAAATGGCTCTCTTTTAGGTGATGATGTTCGTGAAGGACTTACAGCTGTTCTTAGTTTGAAAATGGCTGAACCGCAATTTGAAGGACAGACAAAAACAAAACTGGGAAATTCAGATGTAAAGGGATTTGTTGATTCAATTACATATGTTGCTCTTTCAGAATTTTTTGAGGAAAATCCAGCTTTAGCTAAAAAAATCACAACAAAAGCTCTGGATTCTGCAAAAGCAAGACTTGCTGCAAAAAAAGCAAGGGATTTAGTAAGAAGAAAAAATGTTTTTTCATTTAGTGGCTTGCCTGGAAAACTTGCAGATTGCTCAAGCAAGAAATCAGATAACACAGAACTTTACATTGTGGAAGGAGAAAGCGCAGCTGGTTCTTCAAAAATGGCAAGAAATAAAGAGATACAAGCTATTCTTCCATTAAGAGGAAAAATTTTGAATGTTGAAAAAGCAAATCCAATTAAATCTTTATCTAGTGAAGAAATTGCAAATCTAATCACTGCAATTGGAACAGGTGTTGGAGAGGAATTTGATTTAAGTAAACTAAGATATAATCAAGTAATAATCATGACAGATGCAGATGTCGACGGCGAGCACATTAAAACTCTTCTTTTAACTTTTTTCTTCAGATATATGAAAGGATTGATAGAAAATGGAAAAGTCTATGTTGCACTTCCTCCTTTATATAGAATAAGAAAAGGGCAAAAAGATTATTATGTTTATAGTGATGAGCAATTAAAGAAATTCACAGAAAAAGTCGGAATCGGAGTTATTACAAGATTCAAAGGACTTGGAGAAATGTCTGCGATTCAACTTTGGGAAACAACAATGAATCCAAAAACACGAAAAATAAAAAAAATATTTATTGGAGATGCTGTTGAAGCTGATAAAACATTTTCAATGCTTATGGGTGATGATGTTCTTTCAAGAAAGACATTCATACAAGAAAACGCAAAGGAGGCGAACTTAGATATATGAGCCTGCTAAAAATTAAAATTTTCAGGGAGGCGAATTTAGATGTATAAAATGGAAGAAAAATTTAAAAAAATTATTGAAGAAAACCCAGTAGCATTTGCAACAATTAATGCAAAAAGTGAACCGCATGTTATTGCTGTAGCATTTGTTAAAGTTAAGGATAATAAAATAATCATTACAAATAATTATATGAAATCAACAGTTATTAATTTAAAAAAATCTCCTAATGTAGGACTTGTGGTTTGGGATAAAAAATGGAACGGCATTAAAATACAAGGAAAAGCAAAATATTTTGAAAAAGGGAAATGGATAGATTTTATCAAATCAATTCCAGAAAATAAAAATGAACCTTGTAAGGGTGCGATTGTAGTTGAGATAAACAAAATTTGTGAGTGCATATAAAATGGGAAAATTATCAACACCAGACTGGATAAAAGAAGGATATGACTCTAAAGCTGAATATGAAAAAGCTAAAGGAATTAAAAATAAGAAAAGCTCTGGAAAAACCTTCAAAGTAAAAAAATGCCCGAAATGTGGAAGTGGAAAAGTTAGAGTTGTGCTTGGAGGTGAAGAAGGCAAGGGTTCTCGAGGATGGGAATGTGAAGCTTGCAAATGGCAAGGAAAAAATATTGAAGAAGAAGAACTCGATGAAGAAAAATTTCTTAAATTTATAGAAGAGAAAGAAAAATAAAATGACAGATGAAATTGAAAATAACAAAGACATATTGAATACAGAAATATCTGGAGAAATGAAGAAATCTTATCTGGATTATGCAATGTCTGTTATAGTTTCACGAGCACTTCCTGCTATTGAAGATGGATTAAAACCTGTTCAAAGAAGAATTCTTTATTCTATGAATTTAATGGGATTAAAACCAGGTAGTCAGACAAAAAAATCAGCGAGAATTGTAGGAGATGTTCTTGGTAAATTCCATCCGCATGGAGATACAGCTGTTTATGACGCATTGGTGAGAATGGCCCAGGATTTTTCACTTAGATATCCTTTGATTTTTGGACAAGGAAATTTTGGAAGCATTGACGCTGATCCTCCTGCAGCAATGCGTTATACAGAAGCAAGATTAATGCCAATTACATCTGAGCTTTTACAGGATATTGATAAAAACACAGTCAAATTTGCTTCTAACTTTGATAATTCTTTGAAAGAACCAGAACTTTTGCCTGGAAAACTTCCAACTCTTCTTTTAAATGGAGCTTCTGGAATAGCTGTTGGAATGGCAACTAATATTCCTCCGCATAATCTTACAGAAGTTTGCGATGCAATTGTAACTTATATTAAAAATCCAGAAATTACTTTTGAAAAACTTGCTGAAATAATTACCGGCCCGGATTTTCCAACAGGAGGATATGTTTCTGGAGACATGCTTGAGCTTTACAAAACAGGAAGAGCAAGACTTATTTTAAGAGGAAAAACAACTACTGAAGAAATTGGAAAAAAAGAAGCAATTGTTATTTCTGAAATTCCTTATATGCTTAACAAATCAACACTTGTTTCTCAGATTGCAGATATGATAACAAACAAGAAAATAAAAGATGTTGCTGATTTAAGAGATGAATCTTCTAAGGGAAAAATAAGAATTGTTATTGAATTAAGAAAAGGAGCTAATGCAAAATTTGTGACAAATGCTTTGTACAAATATACTCGTCTGCAGGATTTCTTTAATGTAAATTTCCTTGCTCTTGTTAAAGGACAGCCTAAAGTCCTTAATCTTAAAGAAGTTTTGAGAGAATATGTAGAATATAGAAAGAAAATAATTACAAATAGAACTAAATTTGAATTAAACAAAGCTAGTGAAAGATTAGAGGTTGTTGAAGGATTACTGATTGCTTTGAAAAACATTGATGAAGTTGTTGCAGGAATTAAAAAATCTAAGAGCATAGCAGAAGCCTCTGAATTCTTATCTAATAAATTCAAACTTAGCAAGAGACAAATAACAGCTATTCTTGAAACAAAACTTCAGCAGCTTACTTCTCTTGAGCATGAGAAACTAAAAAAAGAAAAAGAAGATTTAGAGAAAAGCATTATAGAATATCAGAAAATCTTAGAGAATTTGGATGAGATTCTTAGAATTATAATAAAGGAAGTCAATGAATTAAAAAGAAATTATGGAGACAATAGAAGAACATATGTTCTGCAGAGAGTTAGTGATATTTCTGAAAAAGATCTTGTGCAGAAGAAAGAGGTTGTTATAACAATTACAGAGAGGGGATACAGCAAAAGAATGGATGTTAAAGCATATAGAGAGCAGAAAAGAGGAGGAAAAGGAGTAATTGGAAGCAATCTTGCAACAGGTGATTTTGTGAAGCAGTTAATTACTTGCTGCACTCATGATTATTTAATGTTCTTTACTTCGCGAGGAAGAGTTCTTTGGCTGAAAGCTTATGATATTCCAGAAGCAGAGAAATACAGCAAAGGAAAATCACTTGCAAATCTTTTGACATTGAAAGAAGAGAGAATAACAAGTGTTATTTCTGTAAATAATTTTGAAGATTATCTTTTCATGGCTACAAGAAACGGACAGGTAAAGAAAATATCTTTGAATCATTTCTCAAAACCAAGAATTTCTGGTTTGAAAGCCATTAATCTTCCAGAAGATAACTCAGATGTTCTTATTGGAGTTGAAATTGTGAAAAAAGGACAAGAAGTATTTTTAGCTACGAAAAAAGGGCAAGCAATAAGATTTAATTCAGATGATATTAGAGATATGGGAAGAGCAAGTTATGGTGTTACAGGAATAAAATTAGGAAAAGAAGACAAAGTTGTGAGTCTTGAAATTCTAAAGAGCCAGGCAATTTTATCAATCACAAAAAACGGATATGGTAAGAGAACAGCTGTTAAAGATTATAGAAAAACAGCTCGTGCTGGAAAAGGAGTGATTAATCTAAAAGTTTCTGAAAAGACAGGCGAGATTGTCACGACAACATCATTGGATGCTGAAGATTCTATAATTATAACAACAGCTAAAGGAATGGTTATAAGAACATCTCTTAAAAATATAAGAGTTATGGGAAGAGCAACACAAGGTGTTAGAATTGTAAAACTTTCTCCTGGTGATTCTGTAACAGATTTAATCAAGGTTCATGAAAATGGTCTTGTTGAGAATTCTTAAATATTTATTAATTGAATAATCTAATTTCTATTCTTTTCTATATCATTAGCTAAAAATCCCCACCAAGGTTTTACTTCTTTGAGGATTTCTCCTGTTTCAGAATCAATATGCCACTTAATTTTTTCTTTTATTTTGAATAATCTTAAAAATCTAGCTTCTTTTTCAGCTTTAAATTCATATTCTCCCTCTTCATTTAATATTAAATCTTCATTGTGAAGTCTTGCTCTTGTTCTTTCTCTTGCTATTTCATTTGCCTCATCAGGAAGAACTTTAATTTCTTTTGCTTCAGCATCATCTGTTTCATTATCGCCAAAAACTCCAAAAACTCTTCCGTCATGATGATAAAGTGTAACATTTGTAGTCATATTTATTCCACCAATATTTATCACGATGATGTTTCCAGATTGAGCATATACAGTCATTTGTTTTGTTCCATCTTCTAATTCACAACTCATAACAACACCTCTGCAGAAACAGTCTTCAGGGCAAGTTGCACCTGTTTTGTTTTCAAATCTTACTTGATTTCTTTCACTTATAGCTTCCCTTATTCTTTCTCTAATTTGACTAGCATTTACTCCTTCTGCACCAATTGCAACTTTTCTTTTTATACCTCTAATCTCAATCTCAACTTCAGCGTCATTTTCATCTTCTTCAATTTCTAAATTATCGTTATCTTCTAATTCTTGCTCAGAAGTATCATTTTCTGCAAATATTCCTGGAAAATTCATCAGCATTCCAAAAATTAAGAAAAAAATTCCCAAGATTAATAGCTTATTTTTTATGTATTTATATAGAATTAAGAGTTTATAAAATTTCTCCCCAGCCAATTAATCTCCAATGTCCTTCAACATTTCTTGCAATTCCAACATTATCCCCTTCAAGTGTAATTACAGGTATGTTTAGAGATATTTCCAGAAGATCATTTGATATTTTTTCAACATTTCCAACTGTTATGTTTGTGTTAGCACTAAGCATTAATAATTCATTTATTTTAACAGGCTCAACTTTTTTGTGGCTTTTCAAACCCATAATTTCATTAAAGAGCTGAATTTTTATTTTAAGCTTGTATTTTATTTCCGGAAGAATTCCTTTTCTTGAAACAATGCATCCTCTTAGAGAATCAGCTTTTGTTAGAAAGGGATCTAAAGCTGTTTCAATTGAAATACTTGCACCAGGCTCAATTTCATTTACAGTTATTTTTCCTTTTTTTAATGCGAGAATTCTTGTTTCTAATGTTTGATAATCTATTTTTCCATGAGATTTTTTTATAATTCTTCCTGGTTTTATTTCAATGATATCTCCTTTTTTCAGAATCCCTTTTTTTAGAATTCCCCCTAAAACACCGCCTTTTAGATTGCTTATTTCTGTTCCAGGTTTATTTACATCAAAACTTCTTGCAACAAGAAAAATAGGCTCTGCCTTTTTGTCTTTTTCTGGAATTTTTATTTTAGTTAATTCTTCAAGTATTCTTTCAATATTAATTCCTTGCTGTGCTGAAATTGGTATTATCGGTGAATTTTCAGCAATTGTGCCCTTAAGAAATTCTTTAATTTTTTTATAATTCTCTAATGCCTGTTCTTTAGTTACTAAATCAATTTTGTTTTGGACAACTATTATATTGTTTATTTTTTTTGCCTGAAGAGCTACAAAATGCTCTCTTGTTTGAGGTTTTATTCCTTCGTTTGCTGCAATAACAATTATAGCTGCATCAATTATAGCTGCTCCTGAGAGCATAGTGGCCATAAGCATCTCATGTCCAGGTGTGTCAATAAAACTTACATATCTTACTGGAACATATTTTTCATTTAATTGCTTTGTAGAAAATTCATCTCCCTGCTGATAAATAATTGCTTCACTATAGCCTAATTTTATTGTAATTCCTCTTTTCAATTCCTCTGAATGAGTATCTGTAAATTTTTCAGTTAGGCTCTTTAGCAAAGTTGTTTTTCCATGGTCGATATGTCCGACAACTCCAACATTTATTTCTGGAATTTTCTTTAAGACATCTTCATTTTTTACCATTAAATAAATTAAAGAAAAGAGTTTTTAAGTATTTGTTTTAATGGCTGTGAACTGTTCCATCTCTATCTAAATCAGGCAGTAAGATTCTTCCTTCAAGACTTCCATTGTTTTTTTCTCTTACTTTTTCTATATATAGATGCCAGTTAAGCTGATTTTTTGGAATATTTTCATTTGCATAAGATTCCCATATTTGTCCTTTTGGATTATAAACTTCAATCCATGGAGAATTATTGAAATCTCTTGCTTTTAGAAAATTTTTGTCAGTAGTGTATGAAATAGCCTTATATGAGCCTGCTAAAAGTGCGAGGCTAGCTGCTCCATAAACCACGTTTCTGAAAATTCTCTTTCCTAAATTTCCTTTTTTATTGTTTTTCATATTTTTTGAAGAATATAGACATTTATAAATGTTTCTATTTTGTTACTACTGCGCAGGTAAAAATTAATTAGATGGAGTTTCTTTTTTGTCTTTTTTTTCTGGCTTTTCCTTTGGCTTGTTCTGCTCTGGAAAAATATCCGAAAGCTTTTTCGGGCCTTCTTTAAGAATTTTGAAATTTATCTGAACTATATCAGGAGAAATAACTTTTCCTCGAACTGTTTTTCTTAGGCGAAGTCCGCCTGGTTTTGGATTTGAAATCTTTTTCTTTCCTTCTCTTCTTGGTCTTTTTTTCATTCCCTTTCCATATCCGAGAAGTAATTTTTTTAAACCAATTCCAGAGACATCTTTATGCGAGGTAAATCCTGCTTTGTCACTTGTTCCTGTTATTTCAAGTTCATAACCTTCCAATGTCGGAAGCAGTTCTTTTCCAGATATTTTATCATGAAGGTTCTTTCCAAGAAGCTCTTCGCTTTCAAGCTCAAATTTGTAGGTTTTTCCTGACTTTTCAGATATATTGATTTTAAATGGCATGTTAATTAGTATTTTAGGGTATTTTTAAAAGTGTTGGTTGATAACAAGAATTTTTATAAAGAAATTTCTGCTTCGGAAATCATGGCTAGCGTGGGAAAATTAAGTGCCAGCAAAATAACAACATACAAGGGTTGTGGTTTAGCTTATTTTCTAAAATATGTTCAGCATGAAAAAACACCAGCAAATGTAAGATCTGTTTTTGGAAAAGATATCCATTATATGCTTGACAGATTTTATAGTGTTAATTATCAGTCTCCTGAAAGTTTTGCAAAATACTGGAAATATTATTGGACTTCAAATGTTGCAGGGAATTTTTTGAAAGGAAAAAATAAAGAAGAATTAATTGTTAAAGAATTTAAACTAAAAGATGATTTTATTCTTAGAATCGGAAATCATATTGAATTTGGCGAGGATCCTGTTGGAATTTTCTTTGGTTATATGAAACTTGGAGAAAATATTTTGAAAAAATTCTATGTTAGACATAAAAATCTTCCGCCGCCAATTGCAAAAGAAAAATCATTTGGAAATAAAAAAGATGAGCCCTTTAAAATTAATGGACATTTAATTCGAGGTGTTTTTGACAGAATTGATAAAACAGATAAGGGATATTATATTACTGATTATAAAACAGATAAAAAATCTCCTGAAAAAGATTCTTTTGTTTTGCACCGCCATCCGCAATTTACAATTTACAGTTATGCTTTTAGAAAATTATATGGGGAAGAAGAGCAAGCTATTTTATATTATCATTTAAGATCGGGAAAGGTTTTCAAGACGCATAGAAGTGAAAAAGACTTTGATTATATAAAAAAATTATTAGATGAAGTTTCAGAAGGAATTAGCCGAAGTAGATTTGTCCCTTTTTATGGATTTCATTGTAATTTTTGTGATTATAGGGTTGTTTGTGAAAGATATGCAATTCCTCATAGGGGCGGACCAAGAATTGATTTAGAGGGAAAAATTAAAGGAGCAAAAGAATTTACAGAATGGGATATTGATCCTCCTGAATGGATGAATTTGCAATCTGAAGATAGAGAAGAATAAAAAGTAAATAAAATTCTATTTACATTCCCCAATTCGCTTTGATTTTTCTTTTTATTTCTGCAATTTCCTGAAGCAAAGAAATTTCACTTGATGAAAGCAAATCCTTGTTTTTTTTGAAAGTTCTAAACTGGGATTCAGAAATATTTGGATAAAGAAATTTTGTCTCTTTCATCCTTCTTTTGAAATTTATTCCTGGAATTGAAATTGCAAGCTCTTGTCCTTCAAAAGCTTCGTTTACAGAAGAATTTTCAGACTGCAGATTTTTTATTTCTCCGACTTTTTCATTATTATTATCAACTAGACTCATTCTTGGAATTATTTTTCCAGCTTCAACTTTTATTCCGAAAATAGCAGGACTTGTGTTTCGAAAAACATATTGGTGTAGAACTCTTATTTTTGCAAGCGGAGACAATTGCATTAATCTTCTTTTTTCAATTTCTTTTCTTTTTTCTTCTCGAAATTTCTGGAGATTTTCTATAAGTTTGTAAATAACCTCGTCTGTTAGTATTTTTATTCCTGAAGCTATTTCAGTTGCTTCTTCTTCAATTTTAACATTAAATCCAACAATTACAGCATCTAATTCATTTATTTTGAGATTTGCTTTTGCATTGATAATGTCACTTTTATTGATGTTTCCTATACCTGCTTTAACAACTGGAATTTTTTCTTGTCTTAGCATTGTAAGCAAAGCTTCAAGACTTCCAAGAGAATCAGCTTTTGCAATAATTCCCTGTTTTTCGATTTTAAGACTTTCTGTGATTTGTTGCTTGAAAATTTTTTCAATTTCTTCTAAATTGTTTTTGAAAACTACAAAAGGCATGCCTGGAAGAATATCTGCTTTTTCAACAATCTGCATTCTTAATCCTGTTGCTGCACTTACTTTTTCTTTTGGAGTAAATTTTGATGAAAGTGGAAGAATTTCTTCAAGAAGTCTTATTCTTGTGATTAAAGGTTTTCCATCAAGATTTGAAATAGCTATTGAATTCTGCCTGGATAATTTTCCATCATAAAGAATTGATTCTAAATAAGGATTATCTCTTTCTTTTTTTATTTCAAGAATTATTCCTTTAGCATCTTCTCCAAGATTTAGTTTTTTTTCAAGATATTTTTGACTTAATCCGCAAAGAACCATTATTAATTCAGGAATTCCTTCACCTGTTTTTGCAGAACAAGGAACTAATGCTATTTTTTTTGTAAAGTCATCTATTTTGTAGAATAAATCAGAGTCAAATCCATAACTTTGAAGAGAGCCCATAAGAATCATGTATTTTTCATCAAAATTTTGTCTTACACTTAAAGATTGGGAATTTATATTTTCTTCAATTTCTGTTTTATCCCCTTTTCCTCCATATTTTTTCCATGCAGAAATATTATCTATTTTATTTAATGCAATTATGAATGGTGTTTTATTGAGTTTTAGTATTTGTATTACTTCAGATGTCTGTGGTTTTATTCCTTCATTAATATCTATGACAAGAACAGCTAAATCAGCTAGGCTTCCTCCTCTTTTTCTTAGATTTGTGAATGCTGCATGTCCAGGTGTGTCTATAAATAAAAATCCAGGAATATCTAATTTTAGTTGTTTTTTGTCAATTAAAGGACATTGTTGTCTTAGTTTGTCTGTTGGATAAAGACTGAATGATATCTTTTGAGTGATTCCACCTGCTTCTCCTTCCTGAACAGAACTCTGTCTAATTCTGTCAAGAATTGAGGTTTTTCCATGATCAACATGTCCGCAGACAGTCACAATTGGTTGTCTTATTGTGGGTTTCATGAAATTTGTTGGAGAAACAAGATTTTAAAGTTTTTTGATGAGAAATAAATTCGAATTATTTGGAATTTCTAAAGAAATCAGCAGCCTGTTAATTCTGCTAATTTTTCAATTGTTTGCACTCCGCGATAGAGTTGGCTCTCAATTATCCAAGTTGGTGTTGCCTGAATTCCAGCATCAATGCATTTTTCTCTATCTAATTTGCAATCTATTTTAGAAATATATTTTATATTATCTCCGAACATATCTTCTTGAGTTACGCATGCAGGACAACCTGTTTGACTGTAATAAACAGAATTTTCTCCTATGCAAATTGCAAGCTCTTTTGATATTCCTTCGTTTTTATTCTCATCTAGATTAAGTATTGAAAAACTTGTGAATTGAACTCCAATTATAAGAATCAGCAATACAAACAGAGCAATTCCAATGTAAATAATTGTTTTTTTCTTTATTTCCATGATTAAATCAAAATTAGGGGATTTTTAAATTTATTTGATATGAATAACTCAAGAAAAGTAAAAGCAAAGAGAGAACGTCCGAAGCCAGTCAGCCAAATCCGAAAATTCACTTAACTGATTGTTCCGCCCCTCTTAAATTGTTATTAAAAGAATTTTAGAGTTTTTGTAATTGTGCATTGTTAAGTAAGCAGGACTTTTCTTATTAAAAATATCTTTTTGGTAAAATTGAACAGACCAAATAAAATTAAATCTCTTTTGCCAATATAGCTAAACTTAGATATCTATTATTACTGCAAAACATTATTTTAAGTTTGATAAATTTATTGAGAATCGGTAATAATTTTTTTCTTTTACATTTAATTTTCTTAAGAATTTCTTCTATACTTTTAGACGCATCCATACATAATAGATATGTCTCTTTCTCTAATGGGCCTTCTATTATGGTGTGATCAATCTCCCCGTTAACGTTTGATTTTATATCTAAAAAATCTTCTCCACGAAAACAAATTAAACTAGATGACTTATAGGCCTCCTTCCATTCCTTAATTATCGGTATAATCTTCTTGTAATTTATTCTATTTCTTGGTTTAAATGAATATCCTCCATGAAAAGAAATTAGGGGAGTTAGATTTATTGCAATTTTTTGTGGATAACATTTACTAATTTCATATGGTGGATAGATTCTTTTAATTTTATATTTTGTTAGATTATAATACATTAAAGATTCATATGAAACGACAAATTTAGAAATATGGGGTGGCTGAAAAAATCTAAGAGAATCGATATTTTTTCTAATTTCTTTTATATCTTTTTTGGTTTCAAAAGGAGAGTCTATAATGATATTATAAGAAAGATTTATTTCCAACTCTTTGCACCATTTAAGGATTTCTACCATTTTCATAAGGCTAGTTCCTTTATTATATACTTGGATAAGTTTGTCACTAAATGATTCTATTCCTATCTGAATATTTGATGCTCCTGCGTCTTTTAGTGCCTTCAAACCAGATTTTGAAATAAAACTAGTTACTTCCACAGAAATTTTTAAATCTAAAGGAATTTTACTAAGCTCTTTGAACAAATCTATTTTATCAGCCACATCAGGATCGCAAAACAATAGTTCTGTAGTTTGATACTTTTTTATTTGGTAAATTATTTCTTCTATAACCCTTTTAGTATTTTTTTTACGATAGTTCTTTCTCCAACCTGTATTTTCTACACAAAATGTACATTTCCCCCAAGGGCACCCCCTCCCTGCTTCAATTGAGATTTTTGAATGTAAGATGCATTTCTTCCTAAGATAAAATTTAAAATAATCGCCATAATCCGGAAACGGAAGGAGATTAATATTTGGAATGTAATCTTTTTTGATATTCGTATATATGTTATTCTTATCTCTATAAATTGTTGATTTTATTTCGGATAGTAACTTTTTATTTTCTAAATGATTAACTAAATTTAAGAGGGATTTTTCTCCCTCTCCCATTATTATGTAATCAATATAAGGAAAAATTTTAATAATTTTTTCTGCGACTTTACCAGTTAGTAGCAATCCCCCGAGCACTATTCTCACTTTAGGATATCTTTTTTTAATGAGTTTAGCTAAAAGTAAAGAAGAAACTATCTGTTGGTGGGTTGTTGTGAAGCCAACTAAATGGTATCTTTTCCATTCGATATCATCTAATATGTCCTCAAGAAATTTTTTAAGATTAAATATTGTTTTCTCAAAATTAATATTACCTTTAAATTTTTTTAATACTACCTTCTTTATTTGGTTTTTTCTCTCTGGAAATAAGATAGCAGCAAAAAGTAAATCTCCAATTCCAGAATACAGGATCTTTTTGTAACATTCTACATCAATATAATTTATGATATCTTTATAATAGTGTCTAGTATCAATTCTTTTCTTTTTGGTTTTAAGAAATGCTTTTAATCCCCCTAATTGGATAGATAATATATCTGCCTGATGCCAAGGCATCCCTATTAATAATGTTCTTATTTTTTTCATTTTGAAAATTGTAGGCAATCAACACAGTATTTTTCTCTAAATTTTTTATTCTTTAGTAATCTATTTCTTATATTCTTAAATAGTTTACTATTTAATGGGTCTTTAATCTTATTAAAATGGGTGGAAAATGGAAGATAAAAACAAGGACGCACCCTTTCTAATTCATCAATAACTAAACTGTTAAAAGGAACATCGCAAATCCTATCTTTAAACAAAATTTTATCTCCATTCAACTTTTTAAAATATTTTATATAATTCTTAAATGTCGTAGGTTTCTGGAGTAGCAATTTTTTCGGAGAATCTAATTTCCTAATATCTACAAAAATTCCGGCCAGCTTTTTTATTTCTTTTTCATTAAGCCGCGCTTCTCTTATCTTTTTCTTATCTCTTTTATTGATATTAATGCCTCCAAAACTAAATTCTTTTAACTCTGGTACCCTAAAAAAAATCCCATTAATATCTATTTTTGAAGCCAATAAATAAATATTTTTTAATCTGTTAAAATTTCTTTTTTGAATCAGACAAGAAAATACCACTTCGGCAGAAGGAGAGCTTTTTTTAATTTTCCTTGGCCAAGAAATAACTTCTTTAAAATTTTTATTGCCCCTTATTTTATAAAAAAGTGTTGGAGTATCAGCATCCAATGAAATCATATATCCGTCGATATATTTTTTTATTTTGTCAAAGTGGTTACCCAAATTGGTACAATTAGTAATTAAAGTTATATAGGGGCCCTCTTTTTTTATTAGTTTTATAATTTCATGTAATCTTGGATGTAGTGTTGGTTCCCCGCCAGTAATACAAACAAATTTTATATTATATTTTCTAA
>Ga0194112_10002561_pt1 | contig 25911 bp, 23 predicted proteins | sample TA2MahC400mmetaG_FD_146191 | JGI IMG/M metagenome (GOLD analysis project Ga0194112, IMG submission 146191) | Freshwater microbial communities from Lake Tanganyika, Tanzania - TA2015016 Mahale Deep Cast 400m | ecosystem: Environmental > Aquatic > Freshwater > Lake | place: Tanzania: Lake... | reverse complement strand
ACCAAGAGAGAAACTACAGCCTTTTTCCAGTGTTTCATGTCGTCCTCCTTACTCGATTGCATATAAAAAGCAGTGAACCGTTCTCAGTGTCCCATATTTTGCCGCCTCCTACGATTCTCGTTGATCGTCACGTGACACAGCCTACGGTTGTTCTCCCTCCCTGCCTGCGCGGGGATTAAGCCGGCAGATTGGAGACCCCGGCTTTACAGAAACCTGCCCAATGGCCCCATAGCACCGGCTACACGAGTCGCAGGGCACGATTTCGCCGGCGCGGCCTTCAACAACTTTCCTCGACCAGAAGGGGTCGGCTATGAGCTGCCGGCCGATAGCCACCAGATCAGCCTTCCCATCGCGGAGAATGGTTTCGGCCACCTCCGGAATATTTATCCTTCCCACGGCGATCACTGGTATCTTAACATGCCGCCTTACCGCCTCTGCCAGATGCGCATAGGTCCCTAAAGGTTCCTTAGGCGGTGGCGATGCCAATAGACTCGGTCCCACTGAAACATGAATAATGCTGACACCTGCTTTCTCTAGCTCCACAGCATAGGTCACAGCATCTTCAAGGGTAATCCCGCCAGGCTCGCCCTCCAGCGCTGGCAACCGATAGCTCAGGGGATAGCCACTGCCCACAGTCGCCCGGGCAGCAGCCATGCATTCTAGCCCTAGCCTCATGCGACCCGCCAGGTCACCGCCGTACCTATCCTGGCGGTGGTTGCCGAGGGGAGAGAACGCCTGGCACAGCAGCGAGAAATGGGTATGACAGGCATGATACTCGACAAAGTCAAAACCTGCTGCTTTAACTCGGGCTGTGGCTTGAGCCACCTGGTCTACAGTGGCCTTGATATCTTCGGCAGTGAAATCGTCAAAAGGCTTCTTCCCTTCCGGAAGAGCCTGGTCCGAACCGGCAGGGAGACCCTTCTTGACGCCCTTCACACGTCCATAGATTGATGACCGACCTTCCACAACATCTTGCAGAATGCTCCAAGGTGGGGGCATGGCTGAAATGAGCTGAAAGCCCACTTGGGCCCCGGCCTGGTGTACCGCCTCTGCCAAGCGAGGCAATGCCTCAAGGTAAGCATCCAGGCTGATGATCCGCCCAAAGCCTTCCTTCTTGGTTAGCGCATCCACATCAACAGCAGCCGTTGTGATGGTACCGACACCTCCCCGGGCACGTTCCACGTAGAAAGCCCGCGCCGCTGGCTGGTCGAGTTCCATCCCTAGCACCATAGCTGGCATGACAATCCGATTCTTAAGCTCCATAGCCCCGATACGGATCGAAGAAAACAGAATCTCCGGCTCAGTGAGCAGAGTGCTCCTGGCGATCTTGCCAATCTTGTCTTTCCGAGAAGGGAGATGGGTTGTCATTCGATTCATCTCAGCTCACAAATCAGCGACCCTTAACACGAGCTTGCCGCGCAGCAATTGGCCGGACTGGAGCATCTGGTGGGCTCGTGCCGCCTCTTCCAGTGGGAAGACCTGCACCGGAGGCATGCGCACCCCGCCCTTCTCGATGAGCTCGCCTATTTGCTTAAGTTGTGCCCGGGCGCCAACATCATTCATGTAATGGAGAACTTTGGTGAAGCCACGGGCCGCCGCAGCGGCCATGTCAGCTTCAATATCACCGTCATCCACAAGGGTAAGAATACTCACCAGTATACCGCCCGGTCGCAACAGATCAAGGGCGTTGGGCAGAGTCCTCAAACCCACCACATCGAACATGAGGTCTACACCTTGCGGCGCCCAGGCCCGAACTGCCTTGCCAATATCTTCGCTACGGGAATCGATCACCCGATCAGCGCCCAATCCCTTGACGTAGTCGATGTTTTCCGCAAAACATGTGCCGGCCACCCCAGCACCAGCCCATTTGGCGAACTGGACAGCAAAGTTGCCTACGCCTCCAGAAGCGCCGTGTATCAGCACTTTCTGCCCTGCCTTCAGGCCACCCTTGTCGAATAAGGCCTGCCAGGCAGCTAGCGCAGGCACGGGAATGGCCGCACCTTGGGCAAAGTCCAGGTTCTTCGGCAGCGGGCCAATGCGGTCTTCCGAGGCGATGACATACTCGGCATAGGCGCCCCACCTGCCCTGACCATGGTTGGAGCAGGTGATAACCCGCTCGCCCACCCTCACCTGAGTAACACCCGGCCCCACTTTGGCAACAATGCCCGAAGCGTCAAAACCAAGAATATAGGGGAAGTTCATAGTGAAGAAAACAGCGACCCGGCCTTCGCGGTCTTTCCAGTCGGCCGGGTTTACACCGGCACAGGCAACGCGGATAAGCACTTCACCAGGGCCAGGCTCCGGGGTGGGTACCTCCGCCATCTTGAGGACTTCGGGCCCACCCACTTTGTCGATGATCATAGCTCGCATCGATTTTTTCCTCCTCATTCCTTGACTGACGAACTCAGCCGACCATGAACCTCAATTTGCAAGCACAGCAGCCATGGAATAGACCGAACTGTTGTTTGCTTCCAGTCATTCCAGATTGGACTATCTCAGTTAGTCGTTGATTCTCTCCACGTAGATCTCGCAGGCGTCCCCGCCCTCTGAAAGGAATTTGTCTGCCGTTATCTTCAAGTGGGGGTTGGCTATCCTGGCCTGCCCCTCAAGGCACGCATTGGCTATTATTCGGCACGCCTTCGGGCATTCCCTGGCAACTGAATCCGCCACGCTGCAGGAGCGTATCTTGTAGAGCACCCGGTTCTTGTCCGGGGCATCCGCAATGATAGGTTTCACCTTCTGGATGAAGGCCGAATCATCAGAGGGGTTGCACACCCTAAGCACGAATTCGGCCGGGCTGGCCTTCCCCGGCTCTATGCCATAAGCCGAAAGCATGGCTGGAACGCTCATTTTATGCAATTCCCAATCCCTCAGTCCATTATATAGAGCCGCGAGGCCCTCGTCTCCGTACTTCTCTTCGACAATCTTCACTATCCTGGCCACCAGTCCCCATAGCCCCTGCTGGGAGATTTCGAGCTTCTGCTCGATAGGAAGATCCAATGGCTGGAACTCATATTGTGCCATGTTTTCTCCTTTGTAATACTTCTTATTGCATGGGGAAAATTCCGTCATACACCGAGGCGATGAAGTCCAGCCCGCCATCTATTTCGTACATTCTGCCGGTCACCCAGGAGGAGGCAGGAGAGACCAGATACAGCGCGAGCAGGCCTATATCCTCAACCGTTCCAAAACGCTTGAGAGGAGTGTTACCCAGAATCACGTCCTTGGCTGGCTCGAGAAACGGGGCGGCTCCCTCCGTCCAGACACCGCCCGGCTGGATAGCGTTCACCCGGATGTAAGGGGCCAACTCGAAAGCGAAGGTCCTGGTGATGGAGCTTACGCCGGCCTTGGCCGCACCGTAGCCGATCGAACCAGGAGCTGGCATGTCGCCTTGCCGGCTTGAGATGTTCACGATTGAACCCTGTTTTCTCTCCATCATCACTCTGGCCACAGCTTTGGTGCACAGAAAAACGCTGGTCAGGTTCTCTCGCAACTCCTCCTCCCAGGCACTCTCGCTGGTTTCCAAGGCAGGCGTAAATAGTCCAGAATGACCAGCATTGTTAACCAGAATATCGATGTGCCCGAACTCCGCCTTGGCCCTTTTCACCATGCTGTCAATTTGCTGGCTATTCTTCATATCGCAAGGTACCGCTAGCGCCTTCCGCCCCAGGGAGCGTATCTCTGCTGCTGTAGCCTCTATCTGGCCTACCGTTCGAGCTGTGCACACCAGGTCGGCCCCGGCCCGAGCGAAAGCCAGCGCAATTCCCTTGCCGATGCCCCTGCCTGCACCAGTGACGACGGCCACCTTGCCATCCAGAGCGAACTTTTCCAAACTCACCTTAGCTACCTCCAAGAAGCCTCAAATTCTTGGCTAATCGACCTCAGCTCAGCCTGACACCGGGGACTGTTTGTAAGGGACTATCAACTGGGCTGACCAACCGCCATCGACCGCCAAGTAGGCCCCATTGATGTACGTGGCATCATCTGACGCTAGAAAGAGGGCGGCTTTGGCGATCTCATCAGGCTCCCCCGGTCTTCCTTGGGGTATGAAATCCATCTGAAGCCCCGAGAACATCTCATCTGGCATCATTCCCGTCCTGGTCATACCTGGGCAGATACAGTTGATCCGGATGTTCTGTTTGGCATATTCTGCGGCGATTGTCTTACTCAATAGGATCATCCCTGCCTTAGCAGCGCAGTATGGAGACACAAGCGGTCCACCGCCCAGGCCCTGAACCGATGCGGTATTGAGGATGACGCCTCCGCCTTGCTTGATCATGATTGGGATAGCATACTTTGAACCGAGAAAGGCACTCTTCAGGTTAGTGTCGAGGACGGCGTCCCAGTCCTCCTCCGTGAGGTCCGCCGTGAAGGCCAGCGTCCTGGCACTTATGCCAGCATTGTTGTACAGGATGTCTATCCGCCCATAGGTATCCACAGTCTTCTTGATCATCTTCTCCACGTCGGCTGCTTTTGAGACATCAGCCTCGATGAAAATAGCCTCGCCCTTTGCCCTCTTGATCATGGCGACCGTCTCCTGCCCGCCCTTGGGAACATAATCGGCGACAGCCACTTTGGCTCCTTCCTTGGCGAACAAGAGGGCACTGGCCTGCCCGATTCCAGATCCAGCACCAGTAATCAAAGCTACCTTCCCATCTAGCTTACCCATTTCTATCACCTCTCTTAGAAACTTCGGTGTTCATTAGAAGACCTCTTTTCTTGTCTTGGGAGCCCGCTGTCCTCATGCCGTTTTGATCTTGCGGGGCTGCCTTCAGCATACACTTTCGGGCAGCGAAGTAAATACCTCCACTATGGTAGTTTGCAGAGGATGAGGTAGGTATTTCCGCGTACCGTAGTTAAGGTAGTAAGATGAAGTGCCTCCGGTGTCCCACACAATGAAGGTCACTTGCTGGTCATTTCTCCCTCTGCCACAGAGGGTAACCACGCCTGCAAAATCGAGGTTTTGCATGGTGTCACGCCTAACTTACTGCTGCCAATGCCTTTCTTGCTTTCCCTTTGGCCCTAGATCGGTTTGACAACACTGCGAGGATATGCCACACTAGTTGTGCTCCAGGTAATCGGAGCAGTGGCGAAAGACGACTGAAACAGCGACTGAGTAAGTCACCCGAAAAGTGAGTAGGCTACCCAAAGGTAGCTAGGTAAACTGAGTAGGACCCAACAAAAAGGAAGCTGTCAAGTCGGAGATCCGGGGTGCGAAGGTTACCTGGGGCATTTATTTTTTGTGGCTTCCTGCCCGGTCTTCTGATTCGGGCTTTTCGAGTTCAAGAACACCGACGAAAGGAAGATTCCGATACTCCTCTTCGTAGTCTAGTCCATAGCCAACCACGAATTCATCTTCTACTTCGAAACCCACATACTCAAGAGGAACATCGGCTATGCGGCGCACTCGCTTATCTAATAGCGTGCATACGGCTAGACTAGCTGCCCTTCTCGGCCGCAGGTGGTTCAAGATCGAATTCAGTGTCATGCCGGTGTCCACGATGCCTTCCACCACGATGACGTGTCTGCCAGCGATGTTCAGTTCCATATCTTTTGTAAACTTGAACATAGAGTGATCGCTAGCGCTATAGTAGGACATCGTTATGAAGTCCACGTCAAGGGGAATGGTTATATACCGTATCAAGTCAGCCATGAAACAGATGAAGCCTCGCTGCACTCCCACCAGGATTGGACGCCGCCCGGCATAATCCTTGGAAATCCTCCCAGCTAATGCCCTCACCCTCTCCTCAATTTCAGCCGGGGAATAGAGCACCCGTCTGATACCACGAGCTCGAGTATGCGCCAGTGGGCCACAACCATATCTTGCCAGCAGACGGTCATACTCATTCTTGTGAAGTAACATTATCTTGACTTCAGGGTATAGCTGGCGGAGATGGCGTAACTTGCGGTTCTTCTTTGTGACTGAACTCTGCTTAAGGGTTGTAAGCTCAATATAAAGATCAAGGCCGGGAAGATAGAAGTCGGGAGTGAACATCTCAGTGATCCTGTCGGCTTCCCATCTCAAAGGAAAAGACCGAGGCTCGTAGATCCACTCTACGTCATAGAAGTCCAGTATTCGAGCGAACTCCTCCTCACTGGGGTGCGCGAAGGTCACGGAACGTGCCTTCCGTAACGCCGCTCCCTCGACTGGCGTCTGGCTTCTTCCTGGCTCAGCCTCCTCTTTCTCTTCACGTAGTAGACTGCTGCCAAGAGCTACGGCAGCCAAGTTCGCCATAGTGGTCACGAAGCTGATGTCCTGATTGGTGAACTCACGGGGCTCTCTGGTGTAGACCCTGATGCTGCCTGCGGCCAAACCGCTGGACATTATCGGGATGCCCAACATGGAGACGATTCCAGCTTTGGCTGCCATTTCGGGATACTGCACACGGCTGTCTCTACCAACGTCCCCTATGACCGCTGGCTGTCCGGTAAGGACTTCGGATAAGCTTTTGTCAGCATCCAGCACGCCCTTACGCAAATAGAACTGAGGCAGCCCCCACGACGAGCTATGAGCCAGCTTCTTTCGGCTGGAATCCAGCAATACAAGTGAAACACCAGCTTCCATGGCCCTGGCTATGTTTCGGACGATAGTGTGCAGCACCTGTTTCAAGCTGGCATCGGAATTCAGCGCTGTCACCGCCCGCCGCGCAGCTTTATAGTAAGCTTGTTCTTTCCCTATCGCCAATACAATCTCCTGATTGATCGTACCATGCTCTTCTGCTCCCCAAGTTTTAATACTACCATTGCGGTCAAGGCACCAGCATGTTTTCGGACTTTGCTCTGTGCTTCCTCCGATAGGCCGAGCAAGGCCGTATGGGTATCAGACGATAGGCGCCTTTCTTGGGCACGCAAACTGCTTTTTCTACAACTCAACCTGCCCCCGAGCCACCTCAATGCTAGAACCAAAGCTACATGATCTAATATATCAGGTCGGAGCTTTTCAGTGAATCTTCTTATCGGTCATTGCTAGCCCACTGACCAGTAATTCCTCAGCGAGAGGCTCAATAGCATGCTCGAGCAAACGTCCATAGCTACCATTATCAGATAGTGCCCTCTTGGCTCCAGGTTCCAACACATACTTCAGTGGACTTCAAGAGTAATCCGTTTGCACCGAAGCTCAGTTTACTGTGCTACAATATCCCAGAAGGATTGGGGTTCCTAAACCCATGGCTGGGATACCTCGGAAGAGACCGATATGCTCCCACTGCGGCAGGTGCTGCAAGAAGGAAGGGTCCGGATTCACCATGACGCCTAGTGACTACAGGAGATGGAAGCGTCAAGGGCGACACGATATCCTCCGTTATGTCTCGCAATATGCGAGGTATGCCGATCATGGTGACGTATGGGTAGACTGGATAGACCCTGAAACTGGAGACATTCTGCGCCATTGCCCATTTCTGCACAAGGTTCATCAAGGGAAATATACTTGCGTCATTCATGATACCAAGCCGACAATTTGCAGAAGGTTCTGGTGCGAATGGGCGTATGGGGTCGGCAAGAAGGGAGTGCCTTTCAGACATATGACTGGGCGGATTGGGAAGGCCAAGCGCAGTTAGGATAGGCCAAGGCGATTCCGGCACAACTCCCGATCCCAGCTATGTGGCACTGCACTCCTGGCAACACCATCTCTGATACCTTCTCGGCTCGCCTTCGATCGCTTGGCCAGGCTCACCTGGATCCACCTCTTCATGTCTTCTATCGCTCATTGACGCGAGGAATGCCCTGCTTAACCCGTGTCATTGACTCCAGCTCGTCGTGAGCCTCTTCATACACCCGCATGCTCATCAGTCAAATCAGTCGCCAGCGATCTTTTCCACCTCTACTAAAGCAGTATTGTAGGCGAAGGCTCCTCCGGGTGAAGGTTCATCCTTCGTTAAGACATTGGCACATCCTCCCCTGTCTACCCCACCGCTATCGGGATCATACCACGCGCCTTGTGGGACATCGACTACTCCAGGCATGATCCTTTCGGTTACCCTAGCCGGAATGATAATCTCACCTCTGCCATTGAAGACTCTGACCATCTCGCCGTCCCGGATATTTCTGCTGTGGGCATCTTCGGGGTTGATCCAGACAGCTTGTTTCTGAAGCTCCATCAGCCATGGCACAGTCTCAAACTGAGCGTTTGTGCGTCTCTTGAAATGAGTGCTGATGAGTTGTAGCGGATATTTCTCGAAGAGAGGATCACTTCGACTTTCCCAGGTTTCAACATACTTTGGGATCGGCGGCGACAGCGGGTCACCGATATCGGCAATTCGCTGCGAGTAGATCTCGATCTTCCCGGATGGAGTGGGAAATGGGTTGTTGGCCGGGTCCTCTATTTGGCTCTTGAAAGCCACATGCGGTTCTGGAAGATTCAACCAGTGGATTGCCTCCTGCGTCCACACGTCATAGTCAGGGATAGAATTTAGCTCGGCCCTGTATCTGAGCAACTCTTCCTCGCTCTTGTCTAGGAAGCCAGTGAGGCCCATCTTTTCCGCAAGTTTGGCAGTAATTTGCAGAGGTGACTTCGATTCACCCAGCGGTTCGATCACCTTATTCTGCTTGCCTATGAACGCCAACCCCTGACCGTAGGCCATATCCTCCCTCTCCATGAACGTATTTACCGGCAGCACGATATCGGCGTACTTCGCTGTTGCTGTCATTACTTGCTCTTCGACAACGATGAACTCCAATGATTCTGACCGCAAGGCCTTGGCGATCTTCTTGGCATTGGGAAACGAGTTGAGGTAATTAGCCTTTTTCACATAGAGCAGCTTGTAGTCGGTGAAATACCCTCCATCTTGCCCAGTGAGAATGGCATCAGCAATCTTGGCTACATGCACTCTGGGTTTTCTTCCCAGAGCGAATTCGATCATCACCCCTTCCGGCCGACCGGGAATGTCCCGCTCAACGGGATTTGGCATGAAGTCCCACAATTCGAGACTGGATAACACAGGAGGCAAGAGATACGGGAATCCTGAGACTGGCCCGCCCTGAAACATCGCTGCCGCGTTCCCACCGTGGATGCCGACGTTACCAGTCATGGCCGCAAGCGTAATGGCGGCGCGGTGGTATTGCTCCCCGTAGGCCGTGCGACCGGGGGCATTACTGGCTAGAAGTGCTGCCGGCTTAAGTGTGGCGTATTCCCGAGCCAGACTTCCGATAGTGGCTGATGGCACACCGGTGATCTCTTCCGCCCACGCTGGTGTCTTGGGCACCCCGTCTTCCACACCCACCACATAGTCTCTATACCGGCCAAAACCAACAGTGTATGTCTCCAGAAACTTCTCGTTGTGGAGGTTTTCCTTGATCATCACGTATGCCATTGCCATCATCATTGCGGCATCAGTGCCAGGCCTGATCGGTATCCATTCATCTGCCAGAGTAGCTGCTGTGTCTGTTAACCTTGGATCGACCGCCACGATTCTGGCTCCTGATTCTCTAGCCCGGGCCAGGTACCAACAGGTGTTGGTACCGCAGATCGTGTCTGCTGGATTAGTACCCCACAGAATAATGAGCCTGGAGTTAAGGAAATCATCCGAGGTGTTTTGGGTATCGAGAGTCCCATAGGTGAATACAGCAGAATAAATGGCCGCGTTGAAGGATGCCGCGCCCCAGTACATGGTGAAGCCACCCGCCATGTTCAGTAGCCTCTCCAATGCCCCCCAACCAGTCAAGGAAGCAGTGTCACCGGGCATTTGTACCATAAGGATAGATGCTGGGCCATGGGTGTCCCTGACTCTTTTTAGCTCGCCGGCTACTGTGTCCAAAGCTTCATCCCATGAGATCTGTTCAAACCTACCTTCTCCTCTGGCACCCACCCTCTTCAGCGGGTGCAAAATCCGACCCGGATCATATATCCTCTGTCGATAGGCCCGCCCTCTCAGACAGCCCCTCAACTGGGGCTCTTCCCCATCGTCGGTCTCTATTCTGGTGATAACACCATCCTTCACGTGAACCCTCAGTAAACACACTCCCCCGCAATGGCTGGAACAGGTGGTTTGTACTACCTGTTCCCTCTCAAACCGCGTGTCGTTCCTGCTGTCGGTCATGCTCTAGTCTCCTTTAATCGCTGAGGTTCTGGGCTTGATGTCCTCTTGACCGCTATTCCATCATCCTTCATCCTTTGTTATCCACCAGCGCGGCTATTTCAGCAGAGGACATCCCATTGGTGCTTCGTTTGACCCATGCCCTATGCTCACTCCGCCCGATGCCCCTAGCAGACGGCAGTTGCAACAAGACTGGGGCCATATTGCACCTCTGCCAAACGGAGTCAGCCCGAGCGTCTTAAGTCATTGACGATTAAACGCCCCATTCCAGAAAGTGGGATATACCTATACGGCATAGCTCGTTGGTAACCTCGTAGATTTGGGTAACCTTGGCGTCACGGTAGAGTTTTTCGACCAGGCATTCCTTCGTATAACCAATGCCCCCAAAGACCTGGACAGCCTCGTCGGTCACCTTGACGGCGGTATCGGAGCACATCACCTTGGTTCCCCATGTCAGCTTAAGGTCGGACGCCGGGTTGGTGTCAGAGTAATGGGCAGCCTTCCAAGCTAGAGCTCGTGCGGCCTCAATCTGGATGAACATGTCAGCCAGCTTAGCGCCCACCAATTGGAACTGAATAGCGGGCCGACCGAGTATCATGCGTCTCTTAGCGTAGTCGAGGGCTTCCTCGTAAGCAGAGCGCGCTAGCCCGATGCACAACCCCCCTATAGTACACCACGGATCCAGCGTTGTCAGTCTGCTAGCCGACACGGCGCGATCGCTTGTTCCGATTTTCCCTCCTACGAGGTGGCTCTGGGGCACTCTGAGGTCATCAAGGAAGAGTTCAGCATTATAGGAGAGCCGCTGGCCCATCTTGTCCGCTGACTTGCCAACAGTGAGTCCCGGAGTATCCGGCCAGACCAGAAAGTCGCCGCTGCTGTCAACACCAGTCTTGGTCATGTCAGCTCGGGCTTCGATCACGTACCACTTGGTGAGGGGTGTGCCACCGTTGGTGCAGAAAGTCTTGCTGCCATTGAGAATCCATTCGTCGCCTTTAAGCCGTGCCGTAGTCTCGAAGGCGTAAGTTAAGGGATCATCGATCGGCCAGCCTGGTCCCACGTTGGGCTCGGTGGTAGCCACAGCAACAAGGCCGCCCTCTCCCTCCGTTACCGCCCGAAGCCAGATCTCCCGTTGCTCTTCTGTAGCTGCATTTGTCATAAAGGCCAGAGTCGTAACATGACCCTCCAGACTTACGCAAAATCCGGCATCAGCAGCAGCCAGTTCCTCCCACATAATCACGTGGGTGAGGCAGTCCAACCCCAGACCGCCGTATTTGACGGGGATGCACGTCTTATGGAAGCCCAGGGCAAAACTTTTCTTGAAAAGGTCTACCGGAAAAGCCTCTTTCGGATCCGCGATCTTCTCCATGGCCATAGCGACGGGCTTGATCTCTTTTTGGGCGAAGTCACGGGCCATCTTCTGCATCGCCACCTGCTCCTCAGTGAGTGTGAAGTCTATCATTTCATACCCCCTTTCTTTCTGCTTCGGTTTAGTTTGGCGCCTGCACCGTTATTCACTTGCGCTTAAGACCCATGCAATCGTCCATGACTTCATTGCCATAGATAAGACGCGCCAGGTCTTCAAAGTCCTCATTTAACTTGACTCCCATGCCGCCATCTACGCCGAATACCTGTCCGGTCAGCCAGCGGCTCAGGTCACTTGCCAGAAAGACCACAGCATCTCCGATATCCTCGGGCCTTCCTGGTCTACCAAGAGGCGTGTCCAGAATGCAGCGCTGCTTCAGTGCGTCTGAGAAACCCAGTTCGGTCCCAGGAGTTGGCACATAACCTGGCCGGATACAGTTGACTCGGATCTGGAAAGGAGCTAACTCCAGAGCAGCACACTGGGTCAACATCTCCACGGCAGCCTTGGTTGTGCTGTAGGTGGTCAGCCACTTCGCAACCATGAAGCCCGCAACGGATGAGATGGTGATAATACTGCCGCCACGCTCCCTCATGGCGAGTCCCGCGTGTTTGATGACAAAGGCATTAGCCACGATGTTTATCCGGCATGCGAAGTTCCAGTCATCGTCAGTGAGCCGTAGTATCGGGCCTGGCGAAGCACTACCGGCATTGGACACAGCGATATCCAAACGGCCACTATCGTCCGCAGCCGCCGCTACAGCAGCTGCGACATCTGTCTCAACCATAACGTCACACTCTCTAGAATCGATGCGCGCCCCAGGAACCTCAGCACGGAGCATCTGTGTCGCCTCTTCGAGCTTCGAGACGGTGCGTGCTACGATAGTAACTCGTGCTCCATGTTCTAGAAGCCTCTTTGCACACCCAAAGCCGATTCCTTGACTACCGCCCGTGACCAGCGCTGTGCGACCTTCAAGCAAACGCGTCATAAATCACCTCCATCCCTATTTGGCACTGATTCAAGGCACGCCAAGAGGAAACGCAAGTCCTGCAACCTCTGAGGCAGCCATATCCTTTGCAAGCCTAAGGCCGCTCGATGAGAGTCTGCCAATTGGCAACCCTTACTAGGTCTCTCTCTGCAGCGCGCCATTCATATACCCCCACAGCACGAACGAGGTACCGCTGAGTCTCGGTGAGACTCCACTGCGGGCGGCCTTCCCATATAGTGCCCTCTGTCTTGTACTTCACCGCTGCATTGTAGATGGCCTGACCATCAATATTTTCAGCTCCCACCTCCGCAACCGCATCACGCAAGATCTCCAGGATAACATACGAAGCCTGCATTCCACCCTGATAGGTATTGCCAGAGGTCATGATTTCTGCCGCCTGTCCAGCGCGGTACCTCTGAAGAAACTGTTTGGCTTGATTAATCACTGGAGAAGTTTGAGTCCACCATCCAGCAGGAGCTGTGCTAAGATATCCATCGACGGCGTTCCAGCCAACCATGTCCGTCACAAAACGCACGAAGGGAGCTACGCCAGACCCACCGATGTACGTTGCATGATATCCACTGTCTTCAAACTTCTTGATAAAGTAGGAGCCTCCCGGCTGCATTGTCGCTATGAAGTCGCACTCCTTCAGCCGGGCTACCTCACTAGCACTCCAGACCAGCGAGCCTTGGGGAATTGAAATGCTGGCGACCAACTCAAATCTACCCGGGTTTGCCTGTACATACGCCCGCATTGCCTTGTCCTCCTCTTCGGTAGTGGGCTCACCTGTCCAAGCCGCCCGGCCAAGCTTGGGAATTCCTTCGGCATCATAGTCCCATTGTTCGCTGATCCATTTCAACAAGGTCATCAGATCAGGGCCAGAAGGGAGACTGGGAGAGAATATCCATCTGGGATTCTCTAACATGCTCATGGTGACGGCATGGGCAAACAAAGGGACTTTATCTCTCTCTGCAAAGGGCTTCAGGGTCTCGGTGACATGAGTATAAACGGTGACTACGGCCTTTGCCCCCCGCTCTCTACACCAATCATAGCCCGGTATGGCCCTGGCTGGATCCGCCCTATCATCGTAAGTCACTAGCTTCATCTTCACCCCAGGGATAAGCCCTTCATCATTGAAGTACCTGATCACATCCACCAAAGCGAGGTGAAGATTACGAAGCGCGGGCGATCCAGGCCCCGTAAGGTCAATGATTTCGCCTATGGTAATAGTCACCCTCCCCTCGCTCCCACCACAGCCTGGCAGAAGCATGGCTGCCAGGATTAAGGCCAGCAAAACCGTCACTGCTCTTTTTGTGGGACGTACCATATTCAACCTCCTTTCTGCCTTTCAATGTGAGTTTCCTCTTCCTTCCTGCCTCATGACCTCTGAATATCAGCAGACTTCATCATCTTCGTGCCCTTTTTCGAGGAAAAAAGCCGACCGCAGATCGGCGATTGCTTCCCCAGTCATCTCCTGAGCCATTGCTGGAGGCAGACCGCCGTGGATCGCGCCAGCTTGGCGTTTACACACCACAGGAACGCCAGCCTGGCGCACACGGGCAGCATACGCCTCCCCCTCATCTCGCAACGGATCGTATTCAGCAGTGATAACCATTGACGGAGGCAGACCGCTCAAGTTCTTTGCCCGCAAGGGAGAGGCGTACGGGTTAAGGCCGTCGGCCCCGGTTCGCAGGTAAAGACTCCAGCACCACATCATAATGTCTTTGGTCAGCATATAGCCCTCTGCGTTCTCCTGATACGACGGAGTGTCAAAGGCATAGTTCGTGACCGGATACATGAGCAACTGGTATATCAGCCGGGGGGTGCCCCGGTCTCGGGCCATGAGAGCCACGACGGCCGCCATGTTGCCCCCGGCACTAGCGCCTGACACGGCGATGCGCGATCGGTCACCACGGACAGCGTCCGCATTCTCGGCCACCCACCTAGTGGCGGCATAGCAATCCTCTGCCGCAGCAGGAAACTTGTGTTCCGGCGCCAGGCGATATTCAACCGAAACCACCGTACAGCCGACGGCGTTAGCCAGCAACCGACAGGTACTGTCCTCCGTTTCTAAACTGCCCATCCAAAAGCCGCCGCCGTGAAAGTAAACCAGCACAGGCAAAGGCCCCTTGCCTCTTGGCGTGTAGATCCGTATCGGGATCTGACACTCAGGCCCTCGTACCAACCGATCCTCCACCTTAGCGACGGCAGGGCCACTTCCTGCCCACTCTCTTACCATCAGGTTTGACGCCAAACGTAAATCCTCTATGTTGTCGGGGGTTGGCACAGGCACCGCCGGCCCGGTCGCCGCTGCCATCTGCTCCAGAAAGGCCTTCGCTCGAGGGTCAAGTGGCATAATAGCCTCCGTGTTGTACACCATCCTCATCATGCAGGGCACTGCATGCCCCCTCATCTAACCTAAGACTTGCCACCACTGCTGTTAGGCTCCGAAAACAGCGTTTCCACTTCCTATTCCTCTGTTATCAGTGTCGCCGCTTACCAAGTAGGGTGGCGAAATTCTGCCCTTATCTTTGCGAGTTCCCACTTACGCCTGTGGCATCTCAGTGAACTGCACCGTTACTCCATCGGGATCAAAATAGAGAACCTGTCTCGATTCTATCAACCCCTGGAACTTGAAAGTCCAGATGGGAGTTCTAGACCTGAAGCCCTTTTCCTCCAAGCCCTTCACCAGTTTGTCCAAATCAGGTACTATCCAGTCTACTTCCTTGAGGCCCGTGGTTCTATAACCCAGATGTTCCGTAGGGCTCTCAGTTACGGGAGGATGTCGCCACTCTTGCAACTCTAGCGTGGTCTTCCCGTCAAATAGAATCACCAGCCTTAGGACACTGCCTTGCACCATGGTGCACATGTCTAGGTCTGGACCAGATAGTATATCATCGCGTGGCAGCTCTACATCCATAGCCACCTCCATTCCCAAAGCATCCCGGTAGAAAGCCAGCGACTTTTCCATATCCTTTACGATGATGCAAACATGCCCTAACCCAGAATTTGCAAACACAGCCATTTTTTCGGCCCCCGCTCACACGTTACGTTTCCCCAACCTGGAGAGGTTTCTGTTGTTGCCTTATTCAACCCTGAGAAAGGTATTCTGCGCTGGTTTCGCCCAGTCTACCCCGAGGGCAACAACACGATCCAACCCAGTCTTCCGCCTAGACCTGCCTCATTCTGAAGTACCGTAATACCATTCGAGCCACGTTCATACCCGAGTTCACCGCCTCGTTAGAGCCGACGCCCGTGCCACCAGCCGTGTCGCCGCCGGTATAGAATAGCCCCCGAATAGGTGACTTGGCTGATGGTTTGCGTGAGCCCGATTGGCCAGGCACTCGGCCCAGGCCTTCGGCCTCACCACCCTGGTTGGGCAACACATGATCGCGGCTAATGTTGGACACATCATGCGGTCCCAGATATTCCTTATCTTCAATGGCCCCCTCCAGCTCTGGGAAAATCTCGAACATTGTCCGTTCCGCCGCAGCATTTACCGCATTCATCTCCTTCTCATCAGGGTATGGAGAACAAACGCTGCCCACCAGCAGAACCTGCTTGCCCGGCGGAGCTGCGTTGGGATCGAAGTTACTGGGCACGGTCGCGAAGATGACTACGTCTTTGGGCTTCTGGCCTGCTTTGATCTTCAGGTAGCGTTCCAGGTTCAGCCAGGCAGTGTCGGAGTATATACTGTATAGATTATCGTTAAGAATAGGCCTACTTAGGAAGTACCTACCCCCGGTGAATCCCATCCCCGGCACCAGGTCCTTGATATAGCTCACGTAGCTCCTGTCGAAGTGCTGTTCTCCCACCAGTTTTAGCACCGTGGGCTGGATACCAGCATCGCTGACTACGATAGGGGCCTTGAACTCGCCTCCCGTGGTAGTAACACCAGTAACCCGATCATCCGACACGGTGATACTTTCCACTCGGGTTCGCGTAAGCACTTTGCCGCCCTTGGCTCTGACCACATTGCCGAGAACTTCGTAGAGGCGGCCCAGTCCACCAACACTGTAGCCACAGCCATCCATGCCTATGCGAGTCGCGTCTTGGAACATCCTAACAGCCTCGCCGGCCGAGGCCAGGTCAATGAGACTAATACACATATTATTGGCGATCTGCCCAAACTGGCTATACAGTGGAGCTGGTATCTCATACCTGGCAAGCAGCTCATCGAAGGTAATATCGTCCAGCAGATCGATCTTCTCAGGCGGCATTGTGGCCAGTTCAGTCAGCACCGCCACAGCTTGCCCCAGCTCCGTCTCATCCAGTTCCCATTGTTGGAACAGTGCAATGGGATCCTCCTCTTGTCCGAACGCTCTGGCAACCTTATTCCATTTGCCCGATCGACCCCGATAGAACGACACCGAGGTCTTGGCTGGTATCGTCTTTAACTCCGACTCGATCCCCAGCTCTTTGAAGGCAATCTCGACACCATGTCCCTTCAAGGGAGCTAGGTTCATAGGAGCCATCTGATAAGTGTAGCCCTTCTTGGACAGGGTGATCATCTTGCCACCAATCCGCTGGTTCTTGTCCAGCAGAAGAACCTTAAGCCCCCAGTGCACCAAGAAGGCAGCACACGTCACTCCACCCGGCCCGCCTCCAACAACTATGACGTCATATTGGCTAGTCATTTTTGCACCTCCATGCCAGGTACGTCATTGCTCTTCTCAAGTGCTGCGTGGGGTGTGCAGATCAGTATTCGCACCGTCTCAGTAGCTCTCAACGCAGCAAGATCGAGCAAACTTGTTCTCTTAGCCTAAACCTGTATTAGCTCCACCTGAACCCCATCAGGATCTACCACATGAGTCACCTTTACCTCTGGGCCATCATAGCTGGACATACAATTGCCAAAGTTCCAGATAGGGGTTCTAAGCTTGAAGCCCTTTCTCTTTAAATCCTCTTCTAGCTTCTTTAGACCGGACACCATCAGGCATACCTCCACCAAACCCGTCGAGGTAAACTTCAGGTCTTCAGGTGGCCTCTCCCTTACCTGTCGCGACTGCCATCCCAACAGTTCAATCATGGTGCCTGCCTCATCCGCAAGCATGACCATCCTTAGCCTGGCACCTTTTTCCATAACGGCCGAATCCAGGTCTGGTCCCGATATCACCGCGTCTTCGATCACGGCTAGTCCCAGTGCGTCTCGATAGAAGGCAAGAGACCGCTCCACATCTTTTACGGCTATAGCCACATGATTGAGTCGCATAATAATCCGCCTTTCTGCTTCACCCTGGCCCCTTTGTCTAGATTTGGCAAGTCCCTTTGCCAGAAGGGCCGATCCCCCGAAAGAGCCAGAATTCGGGTCTAAGCCGTTTAATACGGTCCGCTTCCGCCGTCCACTGTCAGATCCTGACCGGTGATGAAACTAGCCTCGTCCGAAGCCAGAAAGAGAACAGCGCTGGCCACATCTTCTACCTTTCCCATTCGCTGGATAGGCTGCTGCGAAATCATGTAATCAATGAAACCCTTTAAGGCATCCCAAGAACTCTCCGTATCGGTCAAGCCAGGCCCAACGCAGTTGACTGTTATCCCATCCGCCCCCACCACCATAGCCAGGGACCGCGAGAAGTGAGCTACACCCGCTTTCAATCCGGCATATACAGGCCAGAAGGGCACCTTCTGTTTGGAACCCATGCTGCTGATGTTAATAATCCTGCCGTACTTCTGGCTTCTCATTTGGGGCAGGACTGCCCGGCAGCAATTCAGCACACCCCTGAAGGCATTTATCTCGCCCTCTGCTACCTCCGGGTCCAGGTCGTACAAGAATTCAGCCTTAAAGACGACTGGCCAGGCATTGTTTACCAGGATGTCTATACGGCCGAATTCCTTGATGGTCTTGTCTATCATCGCTTCCGCTTCGCTTCTCACACCTACGTCAGTCTTGACGGCCAGCACACGTCCCCCTGCTCCCAGGCCACGGATCTCCTTTTCAGTATCCTTCAAGGTGCCCTCTCGATACATCGGCTTACCCAGACTGCGGGCCGCCAGCACCACATTGGCCCCCTCTCTGGCGAAGGCAATAGCCAGGCCTTTGCCTATTCCCCGGCTACTGCCAGTAACTATGGCTACCTTTCCGTCGAATCTCATGTCTCGATAGCCCTCCTTCTACTGATTATTGGATTGGCGGCTGTGCTGCCGCACCTTCGCTTGCAGTATGTATTACAATCAGCTCACACTCACATTAGCATACAGAGATGACGAAAAGGTGACAACAGTGTGACATGAATATGACAAATGGCCGGCCGTTATTTCCCCATTGCTGACAAGTTATGGCGGCCAGCCGACCCATTCGAAGACGCCTATCATCCTCAGTCCGATGTATAGTGCCAGGATGCTGAATATCCAGGCTAACTGTTTGGATGGAAGGCTATGCGCTATACGTACACCCACCTGGGCCATGACGAAGCCGGTCGCTGCCAGGCATAGCCAGGGCCAAATGTACACATATCCGATGGAGGGTGAAGGTATTCCAGCAACGCTGACACCGTTGACGATGTAGCCTGCAATCCCACCAACACTGATCATGGAAATGGCGGCCACTGATGTTCCCACTGCCACGTGCATCCGAAAGCCCAAAACCAAAACCATCAAGGGCACCATGAACACACCACCGCCAACTCCTGTGAGTCCTGCCATGAAGCTGAGGGGAAGAGCCCATATGCCCCATAACCAGAAGTTGACCTTCGGTTCCCTGTTAGCCACATGCACATTGGCGGTCACCATCCCGACGGCTACGGCGAGAACAGTTACCCCAAAGATTATCTTCAGTGGAGTTGCGGAAATGTGGCTGGCTAAGGTGGCCCCGCCAAAAGCTCCCAGAAGGCCAAAACCGCCCAAGGCCAACGCTGGTTTCCACCAAACCGCCTGCCTTCTACTGTGACCCCAGGCGCTGGCTGCGCATACTGGAAGCATTACGAACAAACCAGTGGCGAAGGCCATCCTGATGGCGATGTCTGAAGGGATGCCCATTTCCTTATACACCCAGTATTGTACGGGGGTCATCAGCCAGCCCCCACCCGCTCCCAATGTGCCGCTGATTAGACCCTGTACTAACCCGGTGCAGAGGAGGGCAATGATATGGATTGGCGTCATTTCTTCGGATATTGGGTGCCGAACTCGATCAGTAGTCCTCAGGTCATCAATAGCCGTGCCTGTTCTGGCATGTGGCGTAGTGGCAATTCAGTGATTGCTGATCCCCACAAAGGCCTAGCTTGATCTGGTGTAGGCCACTTCTGGACGTAACAGAATTTATCGCCGTTAGACTGATTTCTGGGGCAACTCACTTTTCGAGAACCATCGCTGGGTAGCCTTCATGGGGGGCAAACAGCCCATTCTCCGGCAATGGTTGGGGAACATCCCCGTGGCTAGGAGCTATTCCCAATTGGCCAACAGGTACCCAACCCCAGCCTTAGTCAAAATGAGCCTGGGATGATTCCTGTCTATCTCCAGCTTGCCCCTCAGTCGCCTTACATGGCTTCTCAGGGCAACCACAGACCCAGGGTACTCTTCACCCCACACTTCCTCGGCGATGCGTGTATAGGGAACCGGTTGCCCCGCATTTCTCATCAGACATTGGAGTATGTGTCCCTCCACAGTGGTCAAGCTTACCTCTCTGGTGCCATGGCAGAGTTGAAAGGTGATGGGGTCAAGGCGCAAGGCCCCACAGACTAACAGCCCCTCTTCTACAGGAAAGGTCCGCTGCCGCACCCGCGCCTGTAATCTGGCCACCAGTTCCTTGTTCTTGAATGGCTTGGTAAGGTAGTCATCTGCCCCCCAGCCCAGCGCCCGGGCGATATCACCCTCTTCCTCCCGCACCGAGAGCACCAGGATCGGGATCTGGGAGAAAAGACGGGTCTGTCTCAGCACATCCAAGCCATCCATATCCGGGAGACCAAGGTCAAGAATAACGGCATCAAAGTGCCCGTCTTCAACGAGTTCAATTCCTTCCCCACCCATCCTGGCTGACAGCAGCTCTACCGTTGGCCAGTGCTTCTGAAAGGCTATCGCCACAGAATCCACAATTGCCTGGTTATCCTCGATGATGAGCACCTTCCACAGTCTATTTGTCATTCTTGAATCGGCCCCTCGCTCAAAGGGGATTGCCAAGGGGAGCGAGAAACCGAACACGGCTCCCCCACCAGAGTAGCTCCTGACCCATATCTGACCGCCATGAAGTTCCACCAGTCTCTTGGACAAAGCCAGCCCTAGACCCAGCCCTGATACTCTCCCTTTGTCCTTCGCCAATCGCTGGTATGGCTCGAACAACCGACTTTGATCTGCCTCTGATATTCCGGGACCAGTATCCTGGACTTCTATCACCAGATGGATGTCCCTGGAATAGGCCCTTAGCTTGATCTTACCCCCCTTGGGGGTGAACTTCAGGGCATTATCCAGGAGGTTAGCCACCACCTGCCGAATGCGGCCCAGGTCGGCTTGAACTAAAGGAAGCGAGGGGGGTAATTCCAACTGGAGCGACTGGCCGTGGCTTCTGGCTATAGGCGCTACGTTGCCCGCCTCCTCACGAAGCATCTGTAGTAAATCGACCGGCTTGGTCTGCACCTCAAGTATTCCTACCTCACCCTTCGCCAGATCAAGAAGCTCATCCATCCTGGCCCTGAGGGCCGAAGCCCCAGCATTGATAGTCCTGATGATGTCCAGCCAGCGCTCATCGCGCGGCTCCTCGACAAGATACTCGACTGAAGACAGTATTGAGCTGAGGGGTGTTTTGAGCTCATGTGCTAGCATCCGTGTAAACTCGACCCGTCTGTTCAACTCTGTCTGGATAACCTGGCGTAGCTCTTTTTCCTGGTCATAGAGACGCGCCAGCCGCTCTTCCCACTGCCTGCGTTCAGTAACATCTTCTATGAAGCTGATGACGCCACGAACTTGTCCATCCCTTACTATAACCCCACCACGGATGTGAACGGGGACACTTCGCCCACTTTTGTGTTTGAATTCGGTTTCTAGAGAAGTGTGGCCAGACTCCTCTATCGTGCGCCTATGAAGTTTGATTAGCTTCTGAGTGCCGCCTGGCGTGGCATCCAGATCGAATTCAGTGAAGTTTCTGCCGATAATCTCTTCCCGTTTGTAACCGAACTGTTTCTCTACCATCGGGTTGACGTAGATGACTATGCCCTCCCGATCTGCTAGCGCGACCTCCACATCGACGTTGTCAAACAGGAGACGGAGTGTCTCTTCGGAGAGCCCCAAGTAGTGACCTGGCGGCTCTTCCCCCACCAGGGCCTGCCTGACTCCATCTGGACATCTCACCGTGTCAGCCTTCTCACTGCACAATCTGCACGGCTCTGTATCAGGTTCGCCGACAGAGAGAGTCTTGCGTTTGCGCTTCTGCTTCATCCCGGCCCCATTATAACAGTACCCGAAACCCCCCACAATCGGCCGGCTTCCAATCCCCCTTGGAAGAACAACACTTTCGCCAGTGCCCCAAGCCTCCGGACTACATACCTGACCTACAGAACCATCATTGCTGGGCACGCCGATACTGCTGCGTACAGTCGAACTCGTACAGAAACAATGGATTGTGGTGGGGTAACCAAGCCGGCGTCGGTGTGGTATGATTTCATCGGGAATCTGCCCCGAGTATCTTTGGGTCTATGCCAGAGCCAGATGGCATGAAATCGTTCTATAGTCCGTGGGAGGTGCAGCCATCCCGCAAGTGATGGTTGGTGACCTCAACATGTACTACGAGGTCCATGGTCACGGTGAACCGCTTGTCCTTGTAGCAGGGCTGGGAAGTGACCTGAGTGAATGGGCACTCCAGACCCCGGAGTTCTCAAAGAAGTACTCGGTTGTAACGTTTGACAACCGTGGCGCGGGTCGTACCGATGCTCCGGACATGCCTTACTCCATCCGAATGATGTCTGGCGACACCCTTGGCCTTATGGACGTGCTCGGCATTGACCAGGCCCACGTATTGGGCGTGTCCATGGGAGGATACATTGCTCAGGAGCTTGCCATCAGACATCCTGGGCGCGTCAAGAGCCTCATACTGGTATCAACCAGTGCAGGGCCTTATCTGATAGAAGCACATGTCCTGACCACATGGGCTGCCGCAGCTATAAGAGGCATCAGTCAGAAGACATTCTTCCAGCTTATGTTGCCTTTCATCTTCACGGACAGGCTCTTCGAAGACCCGGAGATGGTGCAAATAGCGGTGAACATGATAGCGACACCCCATTCCACAACGCCAGCTTATGCCCTCGTTCGCCAGTTGATGGCCTGCGTCGAACATGATGCCCGGGGTCGCCTCGGCCGGATAACGGCGCCGGCGCTGGTACTGGCTGGCAAGGACGATATTCTGGTGCCCTTCTCGCTGTCCGAAGAGCTGGCCACGAGCATCCCTAAGGCGAAGCTGGTCGTACTCTACGGAGGAGGACACGGGTTCAACACGGAGATTCCAGACAAGTTCAACCAGGCCGTGCTGGAATTCCTGACCGAGGTTGCCTAGCACGGTATCCTTGCCACAGCCTTACAGTCTGCCTTGTCTCCTCTGTGGAAGAACTCAGTCTACTGCGCGATACTATGCTATTCATTCTGTACCCTCCTGGAAGGACACCCCTCTTTCTTGCACACGGAGTTTGTGCTACCTCAGCCAAGGCTTACCTTGACTTTAGCCAGTCCACAAAGGTATCCTAGCAAACGCAAGGAGACAAACAGTGTACCAGGCTCCACGAGGCACACAAGATATTTTACCCCACGATCAGGCTTACTGGAGGTTTGTAGAGGAGAAGGCTGAGAAGATTTGTCAGCTTTACGGCTATAAGCGCATCGATACCCCGGTTTTTGAGCAGACAAGCCTGTTCAGACGCAGTGTTGGCGAAGGGACAGACATCGTAGAGAAGCAGATGTATACCTTCGAGGATCAGGGTGGCGACAGCATGACCTTGCGCCCCGAGGGAACGGCGCCGGTCTGCCGTGCCTATATCGAACATGGCATGCACAACCTTCCTCAACCAGTCAGGCTCTACTACATCGGCCCCATCTTTCGCTATGAAAGGCCTCAGGCGGGCAGATACCGGCAGCACCGCCAGTTTGGGGTGGAAGCCATAGGCGACGCTGACCCGGCACTGGATGCAGAGGTTATCAGCATGGCCTGGGAATTCTATGCCTCGCTGGGGCTGAAAGGATTGACGCTTCAGCTTAACAGCATCGGTTGCAAGGTTTGCCGGCCTGATTACCTGGAGAAGCTGAGGCAATACTATTCTGGCCATGCCCAGGCTTTGTGTCCAGACTGCGGGAGGAGGCTACGGCAAAACCCCTTGCGCCTTCTGGACTGCAAGAAGCCTTCTTGCCAGGAGATCGTCAAAGGTGCCCCTAGAATCGCGGAGCATCTCTGCCAGCAGTGCGCCCGGCACTTCGATGCTTTGAAAGGCTATCTTGACGGTCTGGAAATACCCTACGAGTTGAATCCTTACCTCGTGCGTGGCCTGGACTACTACACCAGGGCCGTTTTCGAGATTCAACCCCGGGAGGGGGGCGCGCAAAGCGCGCTGGGGGGTGGAGGGCGCTACGACGGCCTCATCGAGCAGTTGGGCGGAACACCTGCCCCAGCCATCGGATTTGCTACCGGCCTGGAACGGATTATCCTTAACCTGCGCCAGCAGGGCATCGAGCTGCCGCCTATCCCTGGCCCAGAGGTCTACATTGCCTATCTTGGCGAAAAGGCCAAGAAGGAAGCCATAAAACTGGCCGCGAAGCTGCGCCGGGCTGGCATTGGGGCTACCATGGCCTTGGGAGACAAGAGCCTGAAATCTCAGCTGAAGCAGGCAAATTCCCTGGCTTTGCCTCAGACGCTGATCATCGGAGAGAATGAACTGAAGAAGGGCGTGGCGGTACTAAGGAATATGGCCCTGGGAGAGCAGGTGGAGATCCCTCTCAGTCAAGTAGTGACGCGGCTGAAGAAAGAGGCGTGATCGGCCTCTGGTGTCGAGCCTTGAGGGCCAATCCCGAGACTGCACGCCCGGGTGGCAAGACCCTCTTTATTTCAATCCCCTTTGTTGTCTCGCGTTCTCCTCACGAAGACACCCCTGACTCGAGTGAGTACAGGTTTTTCTGTCTTTGCGATCCGCCCGCCTGAGGCGGGAGAAGCAATCTCGCGGGGTGGTGCCCCACTGCCCCGGGATTGCCACGCTCGCCTGCGGCGAATCAGAATGACACCTACGGACGTTGTCACCCTGACCCTTCCTGAAGAGAAGGAGAAAGGTCTCATGTTACGAAGCACTAGAGAGGAACGTGTCTAAGCTTGACGATCTTCATACTTCGTGGTTCCCCAATGCAATAGGAGAATAGAGAATCGCCGAAGGAATTGACACAGACGGCGCCCGCCCGTAGAATTTGTCTTGATAGGAGAGCAGAGCATGACCATAGAATACACACACCCCAAACTGGGGGAAGAAGTACGCTCGATATCCGGTTACTACATCCCCCGTGAAGAACACACGTTGAGTTATAACGGACGAGACCTCATCTACGTCACGGGGCAGGCCTGTATCGACGCTTCCTGTTGCGGCGCGGCGGCCTGGGGATACATCCAGGTCCCCGGTTTCCTGATCAGGAAGCACATCCGCGGAGGAGGGAGCACGCCGCCGGTGTCAGAAATAGAGACCATACAAGACCAGGACACCCGCAGCAATGTCAAGAGGCTGCTTCTGGAAGAATACCCCGGCGCTCACATCGAAATCTGGTAACGCACTTCTCAAAATACAATCGGCATACCTTGACAAACCCCTCCCCAGGAGCAACTGCAGGGTGGGTGGAATGAAATGTAACCCACCGCTATTTAGCAGAGACGGTGGGTTTCCTCCTCAAGCGGACTTCACCCACCCTACGAAGCTATCTGGAAGGAAGTCTAGGATGTGAGAGACGATTGACAACAACTGAATCTAGTGCTATAAACTACCTATAACCTCAGTAGACGAATTCAGACAAAGGGGGGCGAGATGAAAGCATTTTTTCAGCAGCTCAAAATGGTGAACTCAGCAAGTCTTGCTCGGCTCCTTCTTGTTGTTAGTGTTCTCTTGATAAGCCTATCTGGGTGTGGGCAAAGTGACCATCCCACACAGAACAACAACTCAACACCACCGCCACCGTACAACCCCCCACCCCGGAGTCAAATACTATATAGCGTCAATAACCTAATAATTTCTGGCGGACATTGGGTAACCCTCCCATCTGATGGAGCATTTGTACAAGCAGGCAGTACCCTGAGCTTGTCCTGGTCGGCAGATGGTTACTTAGATGTCTATATTTTTACTGAAAATCAGTACAACAACTTCAAAAGAGGGGCATTTGTATTGTATTGGGAAGCTCACAAAAGGGGTTCAAGTGGAACAATCAGCGCAAATATTGAGAATGGTGATACGTACTATGGAGTTGTTAGGAACGGATCACTCTTGTTGTGCTTCAATGGAAGTCGGACAATCAGCTTTGAGGAAAAATGTTAGGCCCTCCTGGGGAAGTATAATGATCGATAGGAGGGAGTAATACTGTGGAGAGAAGTCAAGGTA
>Ga0194112_10002560_pt1 | contig 25921 bp, 20 predicted proteins | sample TA2MahC400mmetaG_FD_146191 | JGI IMG/M metagenome (GOLD analysis project Ga0194112, IMG submission 146191) | Freshwater microbial communities from Lake Tanganyika, Tanzania - TA2015016 Mahale Deep Cast 400m | ecosystem: Environmental > Aquatic > Freshwater > Lake | place: Tanzania: Lake... | reverse complement strand
TTCGCGCCGATGCGGTCGAAGGGCACGCCCTCGCCGTAGAGGTTCGAGCGCTGGACGGGCTGCATGAAGACCGTGGTGGTGTAGAGGCCGGGGTGGCGCTTCTTCAGCTCGGCGTTCCAGTAGGTGAAGAGATCGGTTAGCCCCTCCTCGGTGTGGGCGACCCATTGGCGATATTCGAGGGTGTCGGCCTCCTTGGCGGGGGCGGGGTGGCCGAAGCGCTTCTCGTAGTCGAGCCGCTGCGCGTCGTCGGCGGGCAGGGTCTCCAGGAAGTGGCCGCGGTAGTAGAACTCGTCGGAGCCGAGGCACACGCCGTCGGCGCCCGCGGCGACTTGTTCCTCGTAGATGGTGAGCCAGTTGTCGCGGACGTGGCCGCCGTAGAGGATGCTGGGGAACTGCTTCATCCCCGGATAGCGGCTGGTCTCCTCGCACGGGTAGTGCCACTTGATCGGCTCGAAGGGGGTGAAGTTGTGGAGCGTCTGGGTGACGACCTTGAAGCCCTCCTCGTGCAGGGCGTCAATGAGACACTTGAGGATGTTGTCCTCCGTGCCGTTGCACACCTTGCTTGGCCAGGGCATGAGGTCCCAGCACGTCGAGTTCGTGAGGTCAATGAAAACCGTGTCCACGCCCATCTCTTTGCAGATGCGTGCGGATTCTTGGAACGTCTTGCTCGCCTTCACCTTCTCCTTCGTCCAGGTGCCCTTGGGCGTCTTCTTGTCGTAGTGGATGCCCCACATCCAGAGGTCGGCGCAGACCAGCTTGCGGAACTTGCTGGCCTTTGGCCGGTCGAGCTTGAACTCGGTCGGCTTCGCCTCGATGGCCGGCACGCCGCCGGCAAGGGGGAACTGATATTGGCTCACTGCCCAGGCCTTCAGTTCGGCCTCGGGAATGGCGTCGGCGGGGACGTGGACCTCGATCTCGGTGAGGAAGGGATGGCACTGTCGAAAGCCCCAGAGCGGCTCGGCGCCCGCGAGGGCCTGGATGCGAATGGCCTGAAACGCCTGGCCGGGGAGTGTGTGGGTCTTCCAGCCGCTCAGGCCCTGAAGGCCCGAGGTGCGGAGGAGCGGCGTCTCGAAGGCGCCGTCGCCATCGGCATCGCCGCGAACCGAGTAGGAATCCGCCAAGCCATTCAGGTGCAGCCGCAGCTTGCGGATGGGCAGCGGCTTGGGGAGAAGGATGTTGTAGACGACGCCGCGTGCGGCACCCTGGTAGTGCGCGGGCGCCGTCTTGATGTCGCCGTCGGTCAGGAGCCGCGTGTCGAATGAGGGCGGCTCGGGACGGATGCGGGTGGAGGGCGCCACGTTCTTCAGCGCGGCGACCACAGTCAGTTCCAGCCGGGCCGGCTCCTCGGTGGACGAAAGCCTGTCCAACTCCTTTCGGCTCCCTGCGACGAATGACGCATTGTCGAGGAAACAGCGCCCCCAGACATTCAACCGGTCGAGCGGCGCCGCGGTGTTGCCTAGCTTCACCAGCGCCCCATTCGCCCCCTCAGGCACCTCGACGAGCGTCGCGTAGAGTGTGTAGCCCAGCTCAAGGGCGAAGTCCTTCCTCACCTCCTCGGGCACCTGCTGCTTGCCGAAGCCCATGTCAATGGTCTGCTCGCGAAGCGGTTTGCCGTCCTTGAGGAACACGACGGTGAGCGAGACGAGGCCGCGTCCCTTCGCGTAGGCGGCGAGGCGGCAATAGGCCGCATCCCGCGGCAGCTTCACCTCCTGAGCCACGTGCTGCGGGCGCAGGAAGTTCCACTCCTCTGTCTCCATGCACACGGCGCGGCGGCCATCCTGCGCATCCTCCACGATGGCGAACGGCCCGCTCAGCTTCTCGTTGAACACCCGGTGCCACCCATCGGGCACCCCGTCGCGATTTCTGTCCCGCTCGAAGCTCGGGTTCTCCAACAGGTTGCGTGCCAATACGGGCGTGAGGCCGAGGAGGGCAATGAGGACTGGTCTCCAGAGCATGGATAGCTCTCCTTCGCGCTATGCCAACAGGCTTTTGAGGACGCTTGCGCTAACGAGCTCGAGCTCGCGCTCGCGCTCGAGGAATGGCTGCACGTCGGCCCGGGCCTTTGCCCAATCCACCCCTGCGAGCCGCCGCCGCACCTGCTGGCGCCAGGTCTTCGGCGTCACGGGCCGGCCCTTCCACCCCGTCTGCTTCAGGGCGGCGTTCAGCAGCTTCAGGTTGGGCGCCGGCCAGGTCCGGTCGGCCAGGTACCAGGCCAAGTCGTAGAGGTCGCGTCCCTTGGCCCAGGGCCGGCTCAGGACCGCGTGCAGCTTGCCCGCCAGCAGCGATGCCTTGTCGTAGTGGCACAAGTGCAGGGTCACGTGGCGGCGGACGACCGAGGTCTCGATGCCCGCGCCCGCGGGGGGATTGGTGTCCACCTCCACCTTGATCGAGAGCGTCTGCGAGGCGTGGGGCGACAGGCCAAGCTCGTGGGGCAGGCCGGGGGACTTGACGAGGGCCGTGGCAACCGCCTTACGGTCGCTCACCTTGCCCTCGATGCGGTAACCCTCAAGCTCCAGGGCGCGCTTCGTCCGCTCCATTGCCGCCCTGAGGCCGGCATCCTCCCCAGGCACGATCAGGGAGAAATCCAGGTCCTCAGAGAAACGCGGGATGGCGTAGAGAAAGCGCAAGGCGGTGCCGCCCAGGAATGCCCAGCGCAGGAACACCCCCTGGTCCTGGAGTGATTCGAGAATCCTGGCCTGGAGGTACTCTCGGACCAGACATCCGCGGGCGAGCACGCTGTCGGCCTGGTCCATCAGTTGATGGAGGTACTGCTTCACAGGGCATCGCCCTCCGGGGCGCTCAGCACCCGAGCGAGGATTCGGGCCGCGCGCACCAATTTGCGCCTGCCACTCCGTTCGGCCAACTCCGCCAGCACCCCCGCATCCAGAGCGCCCAGGTTCTGCAGCCGGAGTTCGCCGAGGTAGTCGGGCGAGTCGGCGCCCGGCGTCAGATGCACCAGGTCGAGCAGCGCCTTCTCCGCCGAGGCCACGAAGGCAAACTGCTGGGGCGCGACCTCGAGCCGAGCATAGCCGAACACCAGACGCCCCGCAAGGTGGGTGAACCGGAAGGCGCCCAGAGGATTCCTTACGGTCTCGGGACGTCCTGGCCCCACGCTGGTCACGACAGGCACGTGCTCGGGAATGACGCCGTGGAACGCCAGGGCGGATTGGAGGCTGACGTACGACCCGCGGCGGAGCCTGTTGGCGACCAGGAACGGATGGGGCTCTACTTTGCGCCAGGCGGGCGCGAGCGCATACAGGCCGCGCCGCAGTTGCAGCAGGCGGCCCGCCTTCACCCAGCGCGTGAGCTGCAGGCGCACCTGTCCTGCCGACACCTCGCCGGCCAGGAGGAATGCCGACGAGAAGACCGGTTCGCGGCTGACAAGGATCAGGAGGGCATCCCATTTCATGGCAGTAATATATCATGAATGCTAAGTAAGTGCAACGGTTGCGGAAGACAAGGCGATGGCCCGTGCCCCGGTTGCCACATGCTGGGCCGTGCGCTAGGATAGCCCGCCGATGAGAGCTTGTGTAAGGAGACAGCAGGATGTCAACGTATGGCGCTCTCGGTGAGGCAGAGGAGAGAATCGAGCCCGGCGTCTACCGGGTCAGTTTCGGGGCTTTCTCGCTCAAGGAGTGCTGGCGCGTGGCGGGGCCGTGGCTCTTCCCCATCATGCTGGTCTGCAAGCTCCTGAGCGCGAAGGGGCCTTACGTGTGGCTGCCGGCCAGCCAGGCCATCCAACGCTGCGCGGCTGAGGAGCTGAGCGCCGAAGCGCTGGCGCACCTTATGCCCGCCGCCGAAGAGCTCAGACTCCTCGGCTTCTCGGCGGGGGCGTTCTCCAGGATGGTGAAGGTTCTGGACTCCACGACGAAGGAGAGCGCGGCGTACATGTCGCTCCACGACGACGGCACGAGGTTGGCTGAGGCGGTGTATGTCAGGTCCGTAGCAAGACAGGGCTCGAGGGAGGTGGAGAAGCGAACCATTGCCCTGACCACCCTGTTCCTCACCGAGGACATGGAGGCGGTGGTCGTGACGAACTCGAAGCAGGCATTCGTCAGTACGGAGTGCGTTGCGGCGTTGCACGTGATGGCCGGCGGCCCGCGGGAGCTGTGCTCGCGCCTCGACGAGGCGCTGGCCAGGTATGGCGGGCACGCCAAGCGCATCGGGACTCTTGCCGAGGCGCAGCAGGCGTCGGAGCGCTTCGAGGACGCGCGCTTCCTACGCCTCATCCGGCACGGCGTCTACCAGAAGGTAGGCGAAGAAGAGGCGCGGAGCGTGCTGGACGCCGCCGAGCAACGCGCGGCTGGCCGCTGCTGATGGGGCAGGTCTTGGGCCGTCAGGGTGGGCTGCCCAGGCTTTTCAGGAGCTGCGGGCCGGTGAATCGCAGGATGTTCCTCCACACGGCGGCGGCGATTGGGGCCGCCCCGCGCCTTCTTCTCTCAGCAGCCAACGAGGATACCGTGATGAAGCCATATCATGAGCCAGCCAGAGACGTTCCCGTCGTCGAGCGCGCCGACGTGTTGGTCGCCGGCGGGGGGCCGGCGGGGGTCGCCGCCGCACTCGCCGCGGCACGGCGAGGAGCAACGACCCGCCTCATCGAGGCCAACGGCTGCCTCGGCGGCACGTGGACCGCCGGGCTCCTGAGCTGGATCCTCGATTCGGGCAACAAGAAGGGCATCATCAAGGAGATCATCGCCGAGCTGGAGAAGCGCGGAGCCGTCGCCCGATACGGCGGCGACGTGGGCTACGACGTGGAGACGATGAAGCTCGTGCTCGACGAGCTGTGCCTCGCGGCCGGCGTGCGTGTGCAGCTTCACACCCGCGTGGCCGCGGCCCATGCGCCCGATGGGCGGCTCGGCCTGGCGATCACAGAGTCGAAGAGCGGCCGCCAGGCCTGGGCGGCCGACGTTTTCGTGGACGCGACGGGTGACGGAGACCTTGCGGCCCGCGCAGGCTGTGGCAGCGATTACGGCCGCGAGGGCACGGGCCAGGCCCAGCCGATGAGCGTCATCTGCCTTGTCACGGGCATCGCGCCAGAGGGCGTGGCGGAGTTCGTCCGCGGCCTGGCCGAGCCGAAGGGCGAGCGCAACCCCAAGGGCCGCCTGAAGGCCGAGATGGAGCGGGCGGGCGTCTCCCCCTCCTACGCCCAGCCCACGCTGTTCTACATCCGCGACGGCCTGTTCTGCATGATGGCTAACCACGAGTACGGTGTGGCAGGGACCAACGCGGCCCAGCTCACCGAGGCCACGCTCCGCGGGCGGGCCGAGGTGCACAAGCTGGTCAACGCCCTTCGCACCCTCGGCGGCGTGTGGAAGGACATGCGCATCGTCGCCACCGCCGAACACATCGGCGTCCGCGAGGGCCGCCGCGTGCGGGGCCTCTACCAGGTCACTGCTGACGACCTGGCCAGTGGCGCCCGCCACGACGACGCCGTGTGCCGCGTGAACTTCCCCGTGGACGTTCACTCGACCGACCCGAAGCAGGACAAGGGGATCACGCGCGAGCGCGTGCGGGCCAAGCCCTACGACATCCCGTATCGGGCGCTGGTGGCGAAGGACGTAACGGGGCTGTTGCTCGCGGGCCGGTGCATCAGCGGCGACTTCATCGCCCACTCGAGCTATCGCGTCACGGGGAATGCCGTGGCGATGGGCGCGGCCGCGGGCGCGGCCGCGGCCCTCGCCGCCAAGTCCAACCGCCCGCCGTGCGAGCTCCCGTGGCCCGAGGTTCAGAAGACGCTGAGCCTGTAGCCCGCGGAAGTGCAAGATTCCATACTTGAACAAGTATGGAATCATCATCACCGTGTTTGTGGGGGAGGGTGGCTCGTGGCGCAGAAGGATCCCTCACCTGTACAAGTGTGGGATCCTCCTCGCAGCACCTGTGAAGGAGAGCCGATCGTGACTGCCCCGAGACGCTGTCGGGTGAGCACGGCCGCGGCCATCGTGGCCGCAGCGTTTGTGCTCTCGCTTGGCTCCCCCGCGCATGCGGGTGGAAAGGAGAAGGCAATGGATGAGCTTCGCGCGGGAAAGAACTTCATTCCCACACCCGTCCACACCGAGGAGGAGGACCAGCAGGTCCTCAAGCTCTTCGCGGGCCTGCGCGTGGCCGACGTGTGCGACGGGATGGACAAGGCGGGGCTTCAGGACCTCGGGCTCGTCGCGCCCGACATCCGCCCCCTCTGGCGCGACACGAAGGAGTTCAAGCACCGCATCGCCGGCATCGCCGTCACCGCGCGCTACGTGCCGACGAACAAGCCGCCCATCGGCCGCCTCGAGGCCGAGGCCTTCGACCGCGCCGCGGGGGCCTGGTATGGCCAGCTCTCGCCCGAGCCCTTCGTGCCCCTGCTGCGCAAGGGCTCCGTGCTCGTCATCGAGGGCACGGAAGGCGCCGAGGCCGGCACGATCGGCTCGAACAACATCCTCGGCTGGGTCGCCAAGGGCTGCGTCGGCGTCGTCACCAACGCCACGGCGCGCGACACCGATGAGATTGCCGCCCAGGGCGTCCCGCTGTACTTCCGGCACCCTGGCCGCGGCATCCGGCCTGGCCGCAACGAGATCGAATCCGTCAACCGCCCCGTCGTCATCGGTGGCGTCACCGTCATCCCGGGCGACGTCGTCGTGGCGGACGGCGACGGGGTGATCATCGTGCCGCGTCGTGCCGCGGAGGAGGTCGCCCTGTATGCCCGGAAGGTCCTGGAGGGCGACAAGGCCGGCCGCCGCAGGCTCTACGAGCGCCTCGGCCTCCCGCCGGACGAGAGCGTGAAGTGAGGGTGGGCACAGCAGGGCTCCTGGAGAAGTGAGTTCGGAGAGGGATCGAGGTCCCCCGCGGCGGCCTGCGAGGCGTCACTCCTCCCGCGGCTGCGGGTCGCTATCCTCTGGTTTGCGAGTCGAGCCAGCGCTGTCTTTCGCAAGCGCCTTGCCGATCTCTTCCAAGGAGCGGGTCGCCCAGAAGCGCACGAGTTCGTCGTCGTCCTTGAGAGCCCGGCGCAGAGCGGGTACGGCGGCCTTCGCGTCGGCACCCAGGAAGCCGAGAGCCCTGGCCGCGGCCTCGCGCACGTCTCGGTGGCTGTCGCCGAGGCAGCCGACGATGGCCGAGCAGGCGGCCCTCCGATCGGGGCTCACATCGCCAATGGCCGAAACGGCGAACGAGCGGACCTTCTGCTCCCTGTCCGACAGAGCGGCCTCCAGAGCAGGCAGCGCGTGCTTTGCGGCGCGACCGATGCCGCCCAAAGCCGAGGCCGCGGACCAGCGATCGTCGGGGTCATTGCTGCGTAGTGCCTCGACAAGGACGGGGACAGCAGGGGCTGCGGCCTCGGCAATGTGGCCAAGCGCCCACATCGCGCGTCGCCGGAGAAGGCCCTTCTCACTCGATACCATCCGGGTCAGCGCAGGGACCGCGTCCTTGGCCCCCGGGCCGATGCCTTCAAGGGCAGCCGCGGCAGCCAGGCGAACTTCCTCGACCCCGTCGGAGAGCGCGGCAATGAGGGGAGGGACAGCGGGTGCTGCCGGCAGCCCAATCTTCTCCAGCGCCTTGGCTGCCTGCGCGCGCAGTGCCGGGTCTTCGTGTGACAACGCCTGGGCGAGCGGCGGTACAGCGGGGGCGAGCCACCCGGTGTCGTCCTTCGCGTGAGCCATGCGCTCGAAGGCAGCCGCCGCCGTCACGCGCGTCCGCGTGTCTCCGTTCGATAGGAGATCGGCCAACACGGCCATGGCAGGCTGGCCAACCGCGCCGAGCGCCCAGGCCGCCGCATGCCGCAAGTCTGGCTTCGCAGACGAGGCCAGTTTGGCAAGCGGCGGCACGGCCGCTTCTGCATCCGATCCCATGGCAGCGAGGGCAAAGGCAGCTTGACTGGCGACATTGTCACTCGGATCCGAAAGCGCCTCAATCAGCGCAGGGATGGCCCCCTTCGGCCTGAAAGTGAGAGAGCCCCCGAGCGCCATGGCGGCTCCCACGCGGATCCCCTCGTCCTCATGGCGTAGCGCCTCAATGAGAGGCGGCACCACGTCCTCCCCGATCTCGCACAGCGTCCAGACGGCCTGCTGGCGGACGGTGATGTGAAAGGGTGGCCCCCCCGACACACGCGATGCAGGCCGTGTATCCCCGAGAACCTGGATGATGGCCGGAGTTGCTTCCTTGGCGGCAGGCCCCAGGCCGGACAGTGCGCGCAGGGCGGCGCCCCGCCTCTCAGGATCGGACTGCCGCAGAACCCCCACCAGCGTTGGGACGTCGGCGCCCTTGTCGCTAGTCGGCTTCGGCTCAACCGCTTGGGAAGGCTCGCGCTCTTGGCAGGCGCAGCTCAGGGCACACAGGACAGAGCAAGCTACGAGCCCGAGCCCTTCGAGCAGAGCACGCATCCACCTGGTGCGGGCGCGTCCGCGCACGCCCGCTCCATGGAAGCGACTGAGAGCAGTAGTCTGGCTCGCACCGTACCTGATTCCTGGCATTCTTACCCCTCCAGCGTGGGTCTTTGGGTACCACGCCCAAGCGAATGCTTGGGCGTGTCTGCCCAACATGTGCCACCGGCCTCATCGGCGCCAGGACCTATGGAGCGAATCTCTCGGACAGTCTCCTATATAACTCGCCACGATTCTCGCTCGATCATGCACACGCGATTGCCTCGGTGATCGTAGCGGCAAGCGTCCCGCTTGCCGACTAGAGGCCGCGCTCGGCGTTTCCACAAGCGGGGCGCTTGTGGCTACAACGAGCGACAATCGTGGCGAGTTATCTAGCGGGCGTCGGCGGCCTGGATTCTGCGTAACTCTAGTTCCTCGTAGCGCTTGCGGACTCTCGGGAGCATGAAGGCGGGGATGACGGCGCTCAGGCCGCCGGCGAGGACGAGGGGGTAGTAGACGGCGTAGGGCTGGCCCATCGCGACAGCGGCGACGCCGAGCGCGGCCAGGCCCACCCCAAGGACGATTGCGGCGGCCATCGCGGCGAGGACGAAGCGGCGCGCCTTGCCTCTGCCCGCCAGGACGCCCACGAGTGCGCCAACGAGCCCGATGAACCCGCCCAGGCCTCCACCGATGAATCCGCCCATCCGTTCGCCCCACCAGGCCGTGCGATAGGCCGCTGCCTCGACCGGGTCCTCGTCGGGGCGGTACTGCGCCAGGCGCAGGCCGCTCAGGACGACTGTCCCGCGGCCAGGCAGCACGACGTTGATGACGAGCTTCGCGGGCGGCGGCGCGCCCTCCTCGTTGGAGAAGGGTAGGGTGAAGGGACGCCAGTCCGCCGTGCCCTCGAGGTGCCGCATCGGCCCGGCCTCGGCGAGCGTGGCGGAGAAGTAGGCGCCGCCGTTGGGGAAGTGGTTCCACATTTCGAGATATGCCTTGCCTTCGACGCGCTCGTGGCGGACGAAGCCAGCGACGGCGTACCTGGCCCAGGTGATGGGCGGGGCGTGAATCGTGAGGACCGTGACGGTGAGGGGTTCGGACGCCGGGTTCTCGACCTTGAGGCGGTCGTAGGCCCGCCCCGGCCCATCGGTGGCGAGCTGGGCGCCCTTGGGCGCGCCGCCCGCCATCACCTTCTCCCAGGGGTAGGTGCGGAGGACGTGTTCCGCAAAGGCTACGGACGAGCAGGCGACCAGACACAGCACGACGGTTGGCTTCCTCATTGCGTGCCTCCTAGCTCCTTCTGGTGGGCGGCAAGCAGGGTCCTTAGCGTGGCCATGTCGAGCTTCCCGTCGGCGAAGAGGAGCCGCAACTGCCGCTCGAAGTCGCTCCGGACCTCTTGACTGTCGAGGATCTTCACCTTCTCGATGAGGCGGTCGAGACGCAGGCGCACGGTGGGGTAGGAGATGCCGTAAGCGGCGGCGAGCTCCTTCAACGAGCCGGAGGCGAGGACGAAGCGCTTGACGAACGCCAGGTCCTCATCGCTCAGCAGGTCGGTCCATCTGCGTTGTTCGCTCCCACTCATCCCCTGCGCACCTTCATTTTCATCAAGCCCAACTGAATTATATCACAGATAAAGCCAATGTCAAGTTCCAAATTATGAAACTTGGGCGGCTCATCCCCACGTCAACACTCAGGACGCGGTTTCGGTGGAACACGGTGAAGGGTGGCTTGGAGGCGGGAGATCGGTGGGATGAGCCAAAAAAACTGCAGGGGGTGAGCCCCCGGCTATCACCCCCTGCTTGACGCCCGATAGGTGCACCCGCGCACCTACCTGCTGTTGCTCTCGATTGTCGGCCTTCGTCAGTCCTCCACGAGTGTGGGGAGCGCGCTAAGGGGAGGCACTGCCGAGCTGTAGCCCCCATCCTGCGCGATGCCGCGGAGCCAGGGCCGCAGCTCGTGCGGCACGTGGGCGCGGTCGTCGAGCAGGCCTTCGTTGCGATGGGAGCAGGCCACGCAGATTCGGTGGCAGCGGTCGGTCCACATCAGCTTCCCGCATTTCAGGCATCGCCTGGAGGTCTTCGCGAGGTTGGCCTGTCTCGTCGTCATTGTCCGCTGCCTCGTTCTCTCTCACCCGTTCCCGCCCCGTCGCTGTTTCTTGCCACAGCAATCGCTGTGCCACTGTCGCGGCCGACAGGGCTGGCAGGTGGGGACGCTGCCTGGCGATCGAGGGCTATGGAACTGTAACCGCCTGTGGGTCATCAGGTTACAGCATCCGGGGAGGCTCGCGTAGGCCAGGGGGGTGACGTCGGCGCTGGCGGCCATGAAGCTCTCATAATGAGACGTTCCGCATCTACATCTCAATATGAGAGTCTGCGTGGGGCCGAGTTGGCAGGCGACCGGCTACTCGTTAGGCTTGCGGAGGCGGGCGATGCCGTATTCCTCGATGCGTCGGTGGAGCGTGGCGAGGCTGATGCCGAGGAGGCGGGCCGCCTCGGTCCGGTTGCCGCCCGTGGCGTCCAGCGTGTCCCGGATGGCCCGCTCCTCGATCTCCTTGAGGCTCACGCCCGCCAGGGCCAGCGGCGGCGAAGGGCCGGCGGCGGGGGGCGCGCTCGGGGCCACGCCCGGGGCGGGGAAGGTCTCGGCCGGCAGGTCATCCACGTCGAGCACCCGCTTCGTCGCCGTCACCACCATCCGCTCGATGCAGTTCTCCAACTCCCGCACGTTCCCTGGCCAGTCATGCCCCATGAGGCGCTGGAGCGCCTGGGGTGAGATGCCCGCCACGTCCTTGCTGTTCCGCTCGGCGTAGCGGCGGATGAAGGTGTGGACGAACAGCGGGATGTCCTCCCGCCGGTCCCGCAGCGGCGGCAGATGGACGGGCACGACGTTCAGGCGGAAGTAGAGGTCGCGGCGAAACGTCCCCGCCTCCACCCGCGCCTCCAGGTCGGCGTTGGTCGCGGCGATGACCCGCACGTCCACCGCAATCGTCTCCGTGCCGCCCAGCCGCTCGAACTCGCGGTTCTGGAGGACGCGGAGAAGCTTGGCCTGGGTCGTCGCGGCCAGCTCGCTCACCTCGTCGAGGAAAATCGTGCCCCCGTGCGCCAGCTCGAACCGCCCCTGCCGCTGGCGGATGGCCCCCGTGAACGCCCCCTCCTCGTGGCCGAACAGCTCGCTCTCGAGCAGGCTCTCGCTCAGCGCCGCACAGTTCACCTTCACGAACGGCCCGCCGACCCGCCGCGACCTGCGGTGGATCGCGTTCGCCACCAGCTCCTTCCCCGTCCCGCTCTCGCCGCGAATCAGGATCGTGCTCAGCGTGTCGGCCACCTGATTGATGAGGTCCATCACCCGCCGCATGGGGAAGGAACTGCCGATCAGGTCTGGCCCCGCGCTCAGGTGCTGAAGCCGCTCCCGCAGCGAGATGTTCTCGAGCAACAGGTCTTGCGCCCCGAACGCCGTCTCCACGTGCGCCTTGAGCTGGTCGAGGTCAATCGGCTTCATGATGTAGTTGAACGCCCCCCGCTTCATCGCCTCGACCGCGGTGCTCACTGTAGCGAAGGCCGTGATCAGCATCACGAAGATCGTCTGGTCCCGCTGCCGCACCCGCGACAGCAGATCCAGCCCATCCATATCGGGCATCCGCAGGTCCGTCAGCACCAGGTCCACGTGCTGCCATTCGAGCGTCTCGAGTGCGGCGGCGCCGCTGGGCACTCCGATGGCCTGATAGCCCATCTCCCCGACCGCCTCGACCAGGCTTTCCCGCCCCACCCGGTCGTCGTCCACCACCAGCACCACGCGCTTCCGCCGCGGGTCGTGGCTGAGCTCGGCTCCGCGCCCATCACCCTTCTCACCCGTCATCTTGCACCCTCAGACAACCCGAGGCCACTCCCCCTGACCTCACGCTCTCCAGGATCGTAACCGGGACCGCCTCAGAGGTCAACCGCGCCTCGACCCCGGGGTGCGTGTAATCTCCCACGGTGCTGAGCAAAGGGGGTGGGCGTCCCAGAAGCGGCCCCAGGTGTACGGTCCCACACTTGTGGCTTCCGCACAACACACGACGCGGCGGCAGCCGCCGCCCGACCAAAATCAGGGCTTCGGCCCCGGAGTCAAAACAAGACACCTTGACATCCGAAGCACGCTGACGCGTGGCCCATCGGCCCCTCCCGCTATCTTGGTGCGTCGAAGCCGCCGCCCCGTGCCTCCCGCCATCGTGGTGTTGCCGCGTGCCTCTAGGGCGGGCTGTGGCGTTCCCTCGCCTGCCGCGCCCGCGTGCCGCCTGCAAGCTGCCCTTCGCCCACGGGCAAGGCCGGGCGCCTGCCCCGTTCCCAGGCCGCCCCTGCCCCGACGCCTTGGTCCCCAGTGCCGCTCCGCTTCCTGCTGACGCCTGCCCTTCAAGGCTCGCCCCCCAGAGGAGCCGCCCCCCTGGGCAACGGGCGGGGTCGTCTCCTGTCGGTGACGGCACGCTCCTCGTGACGCCCAGGGGGTGGGGGCTGTGGGCGGGGGGCCGGGCAGAAAAGGGGACATTCTCCTTTTCTGCGCAGCAGCCTTCGGCGCCCCAAGGGGGCGAAAAGGTGAATGTCCCCTTTTCTGCCCGCGACACGAGCGGACCACCTCGCGGGGCCAGACGGGCTGGACGCCATCCGCTGTTGCACCTCCGCTCGACCTTGCCTGGACAGGACCCGAGCACAGAGCATGTCGGGAGCTGTGGCGAACGCGGCTGCCTTGCGCCCATCGCCCCTACTTGCCGCGGCAACCCCCCGCGCCCCGCTACCACGGGGCGGCGGCGGCTTCGCCGACACACCAGACTAGCGGGAGCAGACTGCTGTGGCGGAGTCTCTGACGCCTGGGGGGTAGCCGGCCAGACTTCGTAGGGATCACTTCAGTCGGATGAGCGAGGAGAAGGGGCAAACGGACCGTGGGAGATTACACGCACCCTCCACCCCGGTCCCCCAACGAACGGTGGCCGACCCGAGCTTCCCCTTGACACCTCGCCCGCCGCACGCTAGCATCAAGGCGGTCCGGCCGACGCGGGGAGCCGTTCTCGCACGCGGCGTCATGGCCGCTACACAGGAGTAAGCAAATGATCGGGCGTGGCTTCTTCTTCCCTTGGGATGCCGAAGTCCCCGTCGGAGCTTGCAGCGGCGCTCCAGCCCCTGGCGGGCATATCCCTTGACAATCTGGATGGCTTCATTGAGCCCCCCTCTGAGTGAGTGGGTCGCCACGATTCCCGGTCAGTGAGAGCTTGTTGAGTCAGACGATGTGCGGGGGAAAGGCGATGGCGACGTGTGCGAAGTGCGGCGGGGAGCTGGAGCCGGAGAGGACGCGGGCGGCGTCAATCTCGGGGAGCATCATGGGGGACGAATATACCGACTGCTTCTTCCTCTGCCCAAAGTGCCAGGCCTATACGGTGGTGAACTTTCACGACCGCTTCCTGGGGGAGGAGACGTCGAGCAGCCGCGGGCCGGTGTCGAAGGCGGAGGGGGATGCGAAGGTGGCGCTGATCAAGCAGTGCAGCAGGCCCTGGGACAAGAAGTGCCGCTGCGCGGCGCACAGGGAGTATTTCGGCGGCTGGCTGGACTGAGCCACTCCGCCTTGGCTGGCCAGGGGGGGGGCCTTGTTCCGCCGTGGCAGGCGCGGTTGCAGGCGCGGGAGGAAAGTGTAGAATGACGGGCAGTCTGCTCTGGCATTGGGGCCGGGAGGGAGGAGGCGGGCAATGGCGAGCAGGTCATGCGCGTTCCACGGCGGGGCCGTGCTGTGGTGCGTGTGGGCCGTCGTCCAGGCGTCGGGGGCCAGGGCGGGCGCCCCATCGGCGCGGGACCAGGCGGTCGCCCACTTCCTGTCGGGGCAGCGGCTTCAGGAGAAGGGGGACTTCAAGGGGGCCATAGCGTTCTTCGACGCCGCGCTCCAGCTCGACCCGCGCGACGTGGAGACCTACATCCACCGCGGGCAGTGCAAGCGCAGCCTGACCCCGCCCGACTATGCCGGGGCGTTGCGGGACTTCGAGGCCGCGCTCCAGCTCGACCCGCAGAGCGCCTCCGCCCTCAACAGCCGCGGCGTGACGTACCTGAACATGAAGGACCTGGCAAGGGCAATGGCCGACTACAATCGGGCCATCGAGGCCGCACCAGCGTTCCACAAGACCTACTACAATCGCGCCTACCTGCGCCTGCTGACGGGCGAGGGCACGGGCGCCCTGGCCGATGCCAACAAGCTCCTGGAGCTGGACCCCGACGCGCCGGTGAACCTCGTCCTGCGCGCCGACATCAAGAGGTCCATGGGCAACCTTGGCGGGGCGATGGCGGACGCGAGCCGCGCCATCGGCCTGGACCCCAAGTACCACCGTGCCTGGTACGCGCGGAGCCTCGTCCGCGAGGAGTCCCGCGACCTGGCGGGCGCCTGGCAGGACCTCCAGCGCGCGCTGGAGCTGGCCCCCACGAACGCCGCGACGCTCGCCCGGGCGCAGCAACTCACGGAGAAGCTGGGCAAGGCGGGCCTCGTGGCCGTGGCGCCGCCCCCCACCAAGCAGCCGCCGCCCGTGGTCGTGCCGCCGCCCGTCGTGCCCGAGCCACCGAAGCCGGAGCCGCCCGTCGAGCCAGGGCCGCCGCCCCGCATCGTCGAACCGCCGCCCTTCCCAGAGCCTATCGAGCCGCCTCCGCAGCCGAGCACGCCGCCGAAGCCGGTTCAGTTCCTCCCCCGCGACCCGAACAACCTGGCCGCCTGGAACCTGCCCGACACGCCCTGGCGCAAGGGCGACACGCCGCTGCCAGACGAGCTGTCTGACGAGCAACTGAAGGCCCTCGCCACGCAGTTCGACGTCACGAAGCTCGACTACAGCGAGTTCCATCGCGGCGTCACCACCGCCATCGCCTGCATGCGCCTCGTCTACGCCGAGATGGACGAGGAGGACGTGCAGCGCCTCTACGCCAAGTGGGCGCCGATCCAGGAGTTCCCTACGGTCGAGGCCGTGGAGTATTTCAACAAGCTCAACCCCCTGCTCCTGGAGTTCCTCAAGGCGCGCGGCGCCCTGGCGGTCGTCCTGGGCGAGTTCGACCGCGCGTGGCGGGAGGCGGGCGTGGCCGCGGGCTTCGGGGACCTCGATTCGATGGCCGAGGCCCTGGAGGAGGCCGAGGCGCACAAGAACACGGCCGCCTCGCTCCGCGAGCGCCTAGCCCAGACTGGCAAGGCCATCGAGGACATGGGCGACCCCCCCAACCCCTACGCCGGGCGCCACAAGCGCCAGAAGGTGTTCCAGGCCGTCCTGAAGCGGGCGACCACGGTCCGCATCCTGCCCAACAAGCACGAGGTGCTCCCTGGCACCGTGTGCCGGTTCATGCCCGTCGTGAAGGAGCCGCCGGCCAAAGTCAGCTACGAATGGAACTTCGGCGACCAGGTCGCTGAGGCCAGGGTCGCGCCCGACACCGTCGCCCACAAATACGCCAACGTCGGCAAGTACGAGGTGACGCTCACTGTGCGCGACACGGCGACCAATCGCGTGGTCGGCCAGGCGGCGGCCGCCGTCTCAATCGTGGCACAAGCCGCGAACGCCGCCAGCTACGTGATGGCGGACTGCCGCACGTTCGCCCAGCCCGACAAGGCCGTCCGAGTCGGCGCCCAGGCGATGACCGAGCGCTGGGAACTCCACAAAGACGAGAAGAACCCCGACAAGGTCACTAGCTCCTGTACCCTCAAGTTCTCCTGGACCCCGCCGCCCGGGCGCCTCGACCCCGCCACGCTCAACCGCGTGCAGTTGAAGACCGCCATCGAGGTCGCTGAGTCGGAGGGGGACTGGGTGGCGGCCTGGGAGCCGATGCAGTGCGTCGTTTACTTCTTCCAGCGGGACGAAGCGGACATCGTGGAGGAGATGGGCAACGGCAAGTTCCACGATATTGCCCCCTACCGGGCGCTCATGTGCCGCGGGAAGATGCGTCCGGTGTGCGAGTTCATAGGCGACAACCCGGCGCTGGCAGGCAGGACCGGCGAACGGACCATCGTGGACGACGCGGAGAAGCGCAAGGCCCTTCCCATCCTCAACACGCACACCGGCCAGGCTACGAAGGTGAACGGGACCGAGTTCCCCTTGGCCGTCGTGGCGGTGCATGCCAAGGGGCTGGGCCTGAAAGGCTACGCCTTCTACCTCTACGCCTTCGACCCCAGCGGGCAGAAGCAGCCCATAGACCTCAAGGGTGCCGAAGACGCGGAGCCAGTGGCCGCGCTGCCTGACGACCCGAACGCCGCCCGAATCGCTCAACTGCGCGAGAACATCAAGTTCGACCAGGAGACCATCGAGCGGATCAAGCTCCAGTTGAAGACGGAGACCGACCCCGCGCGAGCCAAGGAGCTGCGCAACCGCATCGTGGACAACATGACCGAGATCAGCCGGTCCGAGGACATGATTGCTTCGATTGAGACCGGCACCATCGTCCATCGCCGCTCGATGGCCGAGGAAGTGCAGTTCCACCAGCTCATCGAAAGCTGCCACGAGAACGTGCGGAAGGCCCAGGCCATCGCAGACAACGCCCGCCGCGTGGCCCAGCTTCAGAAGGCATTCGACCGCGGCGTGGGCAACCTGCACAACCTGATCGCCATGCTCGACGACGACGACGCGAAGACCTACCGCGAGTGGGCCAGCCAGAAGCTCGACGCCAAGGCCGTCATGGAGCGCGACACCAAGAAGCTCAAGCAGATGACCGCAGCCATGCTGGCCCTGGTGCAGGCGCGTGGGTTCCGCCAGGACGCCGAGGCGACGGACACGATCACCACGCTGGAGGAGGTCAAGTTCGGGTGCGACCTGGCCATCATGATCGTGGCCCCCTACGGTGCCCTGTCGAAGTCCGTGTTCGGGCCGGGCTTGACTGCGGCCCGGGTCGGCACCGGCTATGGCGTAGGCACGGGCTACGTAGAGGGTGGCCTCAAGGGCGCCGCCGTCACCGGGCTGCGCTTCTACTCCGCCGCCGCGGACGTCGCGCTCGCCGCGATGGACGGCTACCGCTCGGAGCCTGGTGGCAGCCTCACGGGCGCGGCCAAGCACGCCCTGCTCACCCTCGTGTTGCGCAAGGGCACCGAGATGTCGGCGAACCGCTTGGCTCAGGAGAGCCTGAAGCGGGCTGTCGCGGCCACCACAAGGCCGGCCAAGCCCAGGCCCTGGGGCGAGTTCGTCAAGGACGCCAACTTCAAGCAGGACCAGCGCTACGGCGAGGACCTGGTCAAGAACTACCAGCGTGCCAACAACGCCTTCATCGAGATGGCCTCGCAGAAGAAGCCGCCGAACAAGACGATGGACCAGTACCTCGCCGCCAACGCCGAGGCCCTGGCCAAGACCCCCGAGGGCCGCAACCTCGTCGAGGCCCTGGCCCAGGTCGAGTGCAGCTACACGGCCAAGATGGCCTTCCAGGCGCCGAGCGTCGCCGGCGCGGCTAAGCAGTCGTACAACAAGAACCTCACCAACTTCCTCGAGAAGCCCATCCTGACGCGAGCCAAAGAGATCATGAAGAACAACGGCTGGAACGACTTCGAGCTGATGCAGTTCCGCCACGGGGCCAACCAGAAGAAGGTGGGCTTCGACAAGGACATCGGGGTGAAGGAAGAGGGCTGGTCGCCCAAGAAGGACGGCAAGGACATGAAGCTCCTCGAGTTCCAGAAGGAGATGGACGCGTGCCTGGCCCAGGCGTTCCGCGAGAAGTCGGGGGGCCGTCTGGCCAAGCTCGCCGATTGGCAGGCCACAACGTCCAAGCACTGGGAGGCCTACCGCGACAAGACGGCGCTGGAGCTCAACAAGCTGCGCGCGCAGGGCCTGGACCCAATGTCGCAGCTCAACCCAGCCCTGGCCAATCAGACGGGCCAGGTGAACGTCAACAAGGTGTGGCACGCCCTGTGCAAAGGCACCCGGGAAGGGCAGTCGGCGGCATTCCGCTCCACCGTGAAGGAGATCAACACCAAGATCGTCGAGAACCTGCCCAGCGACAGTGCAGAGAAGGCCTACTTCGAGAAGGTCCTCGCCATCTGCAAGGAGGGCGTCACCGACCCCCACGCGGCCGCGGGAAAGCTCAAGAGCTTCGCCGGGGGCGACATCTTCGACGTGGCCTTGCAGGTCAAGCAGCAGCTTGTCTCGATGATTAGGTCGGCTCCCCGGCCCCTGAACTGAGGCGGAGCCTGGCTACAGTGCTGAGCCGGTGAAGCCGGTGCGGCGGCGGAGGAAGTGGGTGCGCTTCTCGGGGGGCAGGGCCAGCAGGCGGCGTATCTGCTCCACCTCGGCACGCTCGGTCTCGGCCTTCAGGCGCTCAAGCCGTTTCTTCTTGCTTTCGCTCACGGGCGGTTCTCTCAAGCACATCGAGCACAGCCAAGTCCCGCGGGCGCCCCAACGCCCGCTTGCTGGCGATCACGTCGTCGAGGGAGGCGACCAGAAGCCTGGCGCGGCCGAAGGGAAACGCCGTCGCGCGGGAGCGCAGGGAGGCGAAGGAGCGGATGCCGTGGAGGTCCGACATGAAGTCGAGCTGGAGGCCGGTGTCCTCGACAGTGAGGCGATAGAGGTCCGAGGCCGGGTAGTAGGGCCGCAGGATGACGGCGCCGAGGCGGCGGGCAAGCCTCTTGAGCTTGCCGAGGTTGGCCGGGGTCTTGCGGAACATGAAGTCGAAGTCCAGGGTGGTCACGGGCGCGCCGCGCAGGGCGGCCGCGGCGTTGCCGACGAGGATGGCCTCGAGGCCAGCGGCCTCCAACCCCTCGGCGATTGTGGCCAGGAACGGCGCAGCATCCATTCGGGCGTCTCCGACGCAGCCTCCACTGGCCGATTATAGGCGCTGGCTGAGCCGTGTCAAGGGTGAGAGCGCGCCGGGACTGCGCCGCCCGCGGCACGATACGGATGTTCATCAGATGATCATCTGAACGAGGCACAAAGGAGGGGTGGCGGACGCCGTAAGCCCAGATGCTGCAAAAGGTTACGTGACCCAGCGCGGGCCGTGTGTTCAGATGGTAACACTTCAGCCGAATGAAGTGGGAGTTTGGAGTGCGGCCTTCAGGCCGTATCCTGCGCCCCAGATACGGGCTAAAGCCCGCACTCCGAACCCTGCGCACCATCTGAGGGTGACGGTTGGCTCTCCACTTCATTCGGCTGAAGTGTTACTTCAGATGATCAAATCCAGGGGGGGAAGTGATCATCTGAACGCCTGAGGCGGTCACTTGGCGACGGGCACCTCGAAGAGGGGGCAGGGGGCGCCCTCGCTGGTGAGGTGGAGGGTTCGGCCGTCGGGGCCGTAGCAGACGGCTTCGCCCTGGCGGCGGGGGGGCATGACGAGCGTGCGGGGCTCGCGGGCGAAGGCCTCGGCCCACTTCTCGTCGGGCCGCCGCGTGTACTCGAAGGCGTTGCCGTAGGTGAGGACGATGGCGCGGAGGCCATCGGGCGAGATGTCCATCGCGGTGACGATGGGCAGCTTGAGGGGGGCGATGGCCTTTGCGACGAGGGGCTCGTCGGCCGGCTTCGGGTCGTGAAGGGCGTAGGCGCGGCATCTGCCGGCGAGGGCCTTGGTGACGAGGATGATGGTCTTGGACGTGGGGTCCACGGCCACGGCCTCGCAGTTGTGGGCGCCGTCCTCGTAGCGGAAGTCGAGTGCTTCGGCCCGCAGCTTGCCCCGGACGCCGCGCTTGGCGGGGTCGAGGCGGGGCTCGGGGATGAGGTAGAGGGTGCACTGCTCGCGTTCCTCGGCGTTGTCGCCCACGTCGGCGACGAGGAGGAACGCCTTGCCGCCCCGGGTGAAGGAGGCCATGTCCTCCCAGTCGCGCGCGGCGGCGCCCTGGATGTCGAAGGCGGCCAGGTCGTGGCCCTGGGCGTTGAAGGCGTAGAGGCGGGGGTGGTCGCCCGAGTCGTTGTGGGTCCAGAAGACGCCTGGGGCCAGGCGGCTGGGGGCGATGCCGCTGCTCTCATCAACCTCCTGGTTGGCGAGGGTGCACACCTGGCGTCCCTGGGCGTACTGGATGGGGGCCGGCGGCGCCTTCTCCGCCGCCGAAAGGTGTGTGAGGCAGAGAAACAGGGCAAGGGCGACTCTGGTCATTGAGGGCTCCCATGCGGGGCTTGCGCGCCTTGGGGAAAGGGACAGAAGGGACCCAAGGGACCTAAGGGATGTGCCCCGTCGCGCGTCCCTTGGGTCCCTTGGGTCCCTTTGGTCCCTTGTTTCCCTTCGATGTGGCGCTGTCTACACAAGCCTCTGAATGCTCTCTTCGATGGCTATGGCCTGAGCTTTCATCTGGAACTCGGGCGTGGCGTCGGGGGCGTTGTTCTTCACCTCGGTGCTGATGCAGTGCATGCGCTTGTGGAGTTCGCCCCAGTTCTTGCGGAAGTACTCGGCCTGCTCGCCCGTGTAGCCGAGGTGGACGGGCTTGGGCTGCGGGCGGTAGCCGGCTCTCGTCCAGGCGTCCACGACTTGTTGGCCCCAGGCGGCGTCCTCGGCCAAGATGTCGCCCTCGGCCAGGCCCTTGATGGGGAGGAGGACCATGCAGTTGAACTGGGACTTCTCGAACTCGGTCTGGTGGAGGTCGAGCCAGCGTTCGTAGCGGAACTCCTTGTCGAGCTTGAAGAAGAGCTTGAAGAAGGAGGAGAGATGGCTGCGGTTGGGCTCGACGTAGCGGTGTTCGTCAATCTGCTCGTAGACGATGCCGATGCGTTTGGGGTGGCGTTCGACGCGTGTGTCCCACAGGTCGAGGCGTTTCCACATCTTGCCCGGGTTGTCGGGGTCTTCGCCGCGCATCCAGCACCAGAACTGGTCGTTGGTGTACTTCGAGCCGTCCCAGCACGGGACGGGTGCGGCCTCGCGTCCCTGGGGGTTGCCGATGGGGTTGAAGGTGAGGATGGCCTTCGCCAGCGCCTTCTCGATGTCGAGGCGGGTCGCATTGCCCGCGAGGTCCTTGCCCGTGACGAGCTGCTCGATGGCGTCGGCCATGCCCGCGGTCGTGCCTGGTTCGTGGGCGTGGGGTTGGGAGAAGTAGCAGCGGCGCTTGCGCTCCAGCGGCACGGCGGGGTCGGTTAGCGTGAGGGCGTAGACCTTGTGGCCTGAGAACGAGGCGATGGAATCCACGCGCAGCGTGCGGCCCGCGATCTCCATCCAGTCGGCGATCTTGGCCTCGAGCTGGGCCTGCTTGGCGATGAAGGGCGCGGGCACGGGTCAGGCCTCCTGCCCTGTCGCCGCTGTGCCGGCGTCCTCGGGCGGCTCGACCACGAGGTTCTTGCGGGCGGGGGTGCCGGCGAGGGCTACGGCGGCGCGCTCGGCGTCCTCGGCGCGGACGAACAGCTTCACGCCGCCCGGCCCCGACCAGCCTACGAGGCCGAGGTTGCCCGTCAGCTCGTCCGCGATCATGCACTCGATCTCCTCCTCTTCGAGTGCGATGCGGGCCTCCTCGGCCTCGAAGGGGGTGTCGAAGCGGGCGATGAGGATCACTTCCTCTTCCATTGCTGGCCTCCTCGTCTCTTGTGTAACCGCAAGCGGGACGCTTGCGGCTACGGTGTCTGGCGCGCGCGGTCGGCGGCGATGAGGGCGGCGCCGAGCGCGCCGGTGATCTGGGGTTCAGGCGGAACGGCCAGTTCGAGCGACAGCGCGGCCCCCACGGCCTTGACCATCGCGGGGTTCTTGGCCACGCCGCCCGTGAAGACGGCGGGCGGGCCGACCCTGAGCCGAGCGGCGAGCGTGGCGATGCGCGAGGCAATCGAGGCGTGGACGCCCGCCAACACCTCCTGCCGCGGCGTGCCGCGCGCGAGCAGGCCGACGACCTCGCTCTCGGCGAAGACGGCGCACATGCTCGTGATGGCGGCGGGCCGCGTGGCCTGCGCGGCCACCTCGCCGAGCTGGTCGAGATCGAGGTCGAGGATGCGCGCGACGATTTCCAGGAACCTCCCCGTGCCTGCGGCGCAGCGGTCGTTCATCGCAAAGTCGCTCACCGCCCCGCGCTCGTCGAGCGCGATCACCTTGCTGTCCTGCCCCCCGATGTCCACGATAGTCCGCACGTCGGGGAAGTGGTGGCGGACGCCGCGCGCGTGGCAGGTGATTTCCGTGACCGTGGCCGTGGCGAAGGGGAGGGCGGCACGCCCGTAGCCCGTGGCAATGGTGCAGGCCACGTCCTCGGGCCGCGCGCCCCACGCGGCCAGCGCCTCGTCGAGGAGGCGCCGGCCCGTTCGCGCGGGGTCGTGCCCAGTGTCGGCGAGCCAGTGCCGGACTCCTCCGGGCGCCTCGGGATCGAGCAACAGGATCTTCGCGCTCCTGGCTCCGAGGTCAACGCCGCAGACGAGCATCACAAGCTCCTGCTGAATCTCCTAAGTGCGCATCATACCGGGCTCCGCACCCTGTGGCAAGTGGCGCCGCGGTCGAGGCGGGCTTGACATCGCTCTGGGCTCCGGAGCTGCTTGCAGACGTGTACACGTCTGCAAGCAGCTCCGGAGGGGAATGGCGTGAAGATAAGGGCAGCGAACAGGCCGGAAGGCAGGAAGAAGACTGCCTAAAGGCAGGACTCCCAACAGGTTATGCACTCGTTCGGAGTCCTGCCTTCAGGCAGAATGCCCTTATCTTCACGCCATTCGCTCCGGAGGGCAGATCATTGTTCGTGCGCGCGTCAGCAGACTGCCGACGACAGTTGAGTATGCGGACCGTGTGCAATTGTCCTCTACGCCCCCGCCGACGCCTGCCAGTAGGGAGTTCTCACGGACTGCCTCGCTGCCCAACGGGGCTCCTGGCCTGGAGCGCAGGCGGTGGCGCTGGACTGGTGTCCGAGACGGACCAACGGCTGGGCTATTTGACATTCCACTGGTGTCGGGTACAATGCGAACGGGACGGTGCAGAGGGGCAAGCCACGATGGAAGGCGCGTCGCAAGAAGGGGAGAGTCGGTGCGAGCGCGACGGCGCGCCGCGGGCCTGGTGGCGGCATCCCCTGTGCCTGTTGCTTGCGGTCGCGGCGGTCGGCGCTGTACGCCGCGTGCGCGGTGAACCTGCTGGCGATCGTGGTCGTGGGCACAGCCGTTGCCCTCGCCGCGAGCGTGACCATGTTCCGAGGGGCCGGGTGAGGAAGTGGCACGAGGGGGAGAAGACCTTTGTGCTGCTCGTGGCGAAGTGACGGCCTCGGAAACTGGCCTCGGGGACGACGATCTTGGCTGCCCACACGTCTTTGAGCCCAACGGCCTTGGGGTACAGGTCCCCCAGAATCCGCGTGAGAGCACGTTTCTGCCATCTCTTTCTACCCGCGTTATGTTCCGTGGCGACTGGCGGCGAGGGCGTCGTCAAGGTCGGCCTGGGGAGCTATGCGACGCAGGCGCCGTCAGGGGCCAAGGGGCCGCCAGAACAGGTGTGGAAGACGGAGGGGGTCAAAGGGCCGCTGCCGACGAATCGCTGGTGGAGCTCGCTGCTCTGGACGAAGCACTCGCTCCCCCAGTTCGCCCACCCGCTGGCCGTGTGCGCGCAGCCAGGCGGCCTGCGGGTCTGCTATCCCAACGTCGCGGTTGCGCCCATCGGCATCATGGCGGGGATGCCCGGCGGGGGCGAGGACCTGGTGCTGGGCCACAGCGGCGTGGCCGAGTTCCCCGATGCGCGGCTGGCCGAATGGAACGATTGGTTCGTCACCGCGTTGTTCGAGAATGGCAAGTCGCGGATGTGGGTCTCCTATGGCCACGGCAGCCCGTTCGTCTACGGGCTGTTCCAGGGCGGCCACGCCAAGGTCACGCTCTGTGCGGAGCCGAAGGTCTGGTCGGGCGATGCCGCGTCGGCCACGCTCGGCCTGTCGGTTCGCGGCAAGCACTACGGCCTCTTCGCTCCGGAAGGCTCGACCTGGGCCGGCCTCGGCACCAAGGTGTTGAGCTGCAACGTGCCAAGGGCGGAGGTGGTGAAGGTCTACTTCTCGCTGGCGCTGTTGCCCGACGACAAGCCGGAAACGCTGCGGCTCTTTCAGAGCGTCGCTCACAACCATGTTACCGACACCCGTGTCGAGTGGGCCTATGACCCCGCGAAGAGCGAGGTGACCACCACCTTCCGCGTCCGCACCATGCCCTACCAGGACCCGGAGGGGAGCGACCGCAGCACCATCTTCGCCCTCTATCCGCACCAGTGGATGCGCACTTCGGCGAAGCTCTTGCCCGGCACCTATCGCTCGGTGCGGGGCGAGATGAAGCTGGCAGCGGGCAAGGAGTTCGCCACCCGCTCGACGTTTCACGGCGTGCTGCCCGTCCTGCCGGTGGTCGGCGGGGAGGATAAGGCGAAGCTGCTCGGCTGTCTTGAAGAGGAACTGAAGGGCAAGCCGCCGGGCACGGGCGACACGTATTGGGAAGGGAAGCGGCTCGGGAAGCTGGCGACGCTTGCCGGCATCGCCGAGCAGGTGGACCCGAAGCTGGAGGCGGCGTTCCTCAGCGAGTTGAGGCAGCGGATCGAGGGCTGGCTGAATGCCGCCGACGCCCAGGGCAAGCCGAGGGCCAAGGGCCTGTTCGCCTACAACCGCACGTGGGGCACGCTCATCGGCTATCCGCCCAGCTACGGCAGCGACGACCAGCTCAACGACCACCATTTCCACTACGGCTACTTCCTCCGCGCCGCGGCGGGAATCGCCCTCCGCGACCCCGCCTGGGCCGCCGACGACAAGTGGGGCGGGATGCTGCGGCTCCTCGCCCGCGACATCGCCTCACCCCGCCGCGATGACGCCATGTTCCCGTATCTCCGCAGCTTCGACTGCTACGCGGGCCACTCGTGGGCGTCCGGCCACGCGCGCTTCGCCGACGGCAATAACCAGGAATCGTCGTCCGAGGCGATGAATGCCTGGGCCGCCCTCATCCTGCTTGGCGAGGCCCTCGGCGACGCGAAGCTGCGCTACCTCGGCATCTGGCTCTACACCACCGAGATGGAGGCGATCAACGCCTACTGGTTCGACGTCACGGGCACGCTCCGCCCGAAGGAGTATCCCTCGCCCGTGCTCACGATGCTCTGGGGCGGCAAGGGCGTCCGCGAGACCTGGTTCAGCAACAAGCCCGAGATCGTCTACGGCATCAACTGGCTCCCCTTCCACGGCGGCTCGCTCTACCTCGGGCTCTACCCCGACTACGTCAAGCGCTGCTACGACGCCCTGGCCGCGGCCAAGGGCGGCAAGGGATTCGAGGACTGGGCCGACCTGGTGCTGATGTACCACGCCCTTGACGACGCGCCCGACGCCCTCCGCCAGCTCGAGGCCCGCGGCGGCAGGATGCCCATCGAGGCCGGCAACTCCCGCGCCAACCTTGTCCACTGGCTCCACGCCCTCGCCGCCCTGGGCCGCGTGGACCGCACCGTCACCGCCGACCATCCCCTCTACGCCGTCTTCCGCGGAGCCAAGGGGAGGAGTTACGTCGCCTACAACGCCGGTGCCACGCCCCGAACGGTGAAGTTCTCCGATGGCACGATGCTGGAGGTGAAGGGGAAGGGCTTCGCCGTGAGGCCGTGAGGGGGAATTGTCTGCTTTTCCAGACTCCGCCCGCTGCCGTGGTGTGGCGATTGCCACTTGACAAGCGGCCCGCACACTGTATACTAGAGCATGTAAGGTGGGGCTGCGTTTGCGCATGGGCAGACTCCGCTGTGCGTCTTCCCGTGTCCACCCTCGAGGGGAACGACGATGAA
>Ga0194112_10002557_pt1 | contig 25944 bp, 27 predicted proteins | sample TA2MahC400mmetaG_FD_146191 | JGI IMG/M metagenome (GOLD analysis project Ga0194112, IMG submission 146191) | Freshwater microbial communities from Lake Tanganyika, Tanzania - TA2015016 Mahale Deep Cast 400m | ecosystem: Environmental > Aquatic > Freshwater > Lake | place: Tanzania: Lake... | reverse complement strand
ATCCAACCTGATGCCCTGAAGCCTGAATCCCTTCTCCTTCAGGTACAAAGCGACGGTAATGGCGTTTTTTATCCCCTTTACGGTATCATAGGTGTCTACCAGGAGAATGCTTTTTTGCGGGAAGGTCTCGGCATAGGCGAGAAAGCTGTCTATCTCATGCTTAAAAGACATGACAAAAGAATGGGCCATAGTTCCTGCTACCGGGATGCCGTAAAGCGCGCCGGCCAGCACATTGGAAGTCCCGCTGCATCCGGCCAGATATGCCGCGCGGGCAACTTTCAGGCCTGCCTCGGCGCCGTGGGTTCGCCTGAGCGAAAAATCGTAGACGCGCCTGTCTTTAGCAGCTGTGACCACGCGGCTTGCCTTTGAGGCGATCATGGACTGCAGGTTCACCGCATTAAGCAGGAGGCTCTCCAGTATCTGCGCCTCGATTACCGGAGCAGTCACCCGCATCAGCGGCTCGTCGGCGAAGAATATCTCCCCCTCCGGCATGGCGTAGGCGTCGCCGGTGAATCTGAGCCCGGATAGAAACTTCAAGAACTCCCCGGAAAACAATCTTTGCCTTTTTAGATACTCCAGGTCCTGCCGGCTGAACCTTAAACTTTTTATATAATTTAAGACATCCTCCAGGCCGCAGGAGACCAGGTATTTGCGGTTCGCGGGAAGCTGGCGGACAAAGAGGTCAAAGGTGGCGCGGGTAGACCTCCTGTAAGTGAAATAACTCTGCGCCATGGTTAATTCGTAGAGGTCTAAGAGTAATGCGGTATTCATCATCTGGCCGGGTTGAACTTTTTGTAATCGGCAGGAAAGTAGTTATCGTAAAAGACGACGTTGCCTTTTTTGTCTATGATCACATAAGTGGGTACGGCTATGACCGAATACATGTAAGCGGTCATCCCCTCCCTGTCCAGAAGCACTTCAAAAGGAAGGTTATAGGCCTTGGCAAAGCGCCCGACCCTGGGCCTTGAATCCAGGATGTTTATCGCAAGCAACGCCCAGCCTTCTCTGACAAGCTGCGGATAGAGCTTTTTCAATATCTTGAACTCGTCGCGGCAGAAGTCGCAGCGTATCGTCCAGAAAAAAAGGGCTACCGGCTGCTTATCGCGGTAGCTTCCGAGGGTGTAAGCTTTCCCGTTTAACCCCTCTAACTTAAAATCAAAGGCCGTATTCTTTCTGCCGCCCGGAAGCTCTGCGCAGGCGAATAATCCGGGGAATAGCGCGATGAAAACCAGGGTAGCGATTGACTTTATGGCTTTATTACGGCTCATAACCGGTTTATCCCTTCATAGATAATATAGGCGCCGGAAACCAGAAGCAAAAAAGCGAATATCCGGCGGATGTAAAGCGTCCATCTGCCCGCCTTAGGCAGATTCAGGAGAAAATTCGCAAAGAGCCCGGATAAAAGCAGGATCAGGCTCATGCCGTAGGCAAAGCTTAATAAAAGAGTCGCTCCGTAGAGGATATTCTTTCTCTGCGCCAGATACAGAAGTATCGAGCCTAAAACGGGGCTGGTGCAGGGAGAGATCAGAAGCGCAGAACCTATGCCCAGTAAAAGCGCGCCCAGAAGGCTCTTTTCTTTTAAAGCCGGCAGCCTTAATACGGGCAGATCCGGCAGACGCACTATCTCAAGCATCGAAAGCCCGAAGACGATCATCAGTATACCGAAAGAAAAATATATCGCCGGGTGTTCGCTGAAACGGCCCAGGAGCGTGCCGGTGAGCGATGCGAATATTCCGAAGGCGGAATACGTGAGCGCAAAACCGCTGGCGTACACAAAGGCCAGAATAAAAGCGCGGCTCCTTGAACTGCTGGAACTTACTCCGATGTAACTGGCGCTGACGGGTATCAGCGGATAGATGCATGGCGAGAAGCTCATCAGGATGCCGCCTAAAAAGGCGACCAGATAGTCTGCGGGATTACCGGAGAGAGTCATTTATCCAATCCAGATACTGCTTAAAGCCTCCGGCAATAGGCAAGGCGATGATCTCCGGGACATCGTAACTGTGGCAGGAGCGGACTGCCTTGATCACCTTAGGCAGCATTCTCTTTGCGGATTTAATAACGAGAAGCAGCTCTCTGGCCCGGTCAACCTTGCCCTGCCACCGGAAGACAGATTCTATTCTGTCGATAATATTGACGCAGGCAGCCAGCCTATTGCGGATCAGCTTTTCTGCGATCTTTACAGCTTCCTTCTTATTTGAAGCAGTGACAAAGATAACGATATGCATCATGCCACCTTCTTTAAGAGTTTTGCCACGCGTTCGCCGAGCCTGAGGCACTCTTTGATGGCGCGGTTATCCGGTGAGCCTATCGCCACCGGGCCGTAATGGTCGCCTTGCGCATCGCCCTGGATAATCATACCATGGATCAGAAAGGCGTTCAAGATGTCTAAGATAGTGGTCTCATTCCCTCCGCCGGTATTTGCGCTGGATGAGAATGCAGCGCCCACCTTGCCGGTGAGTTTTCCGTGAAACTTCACCGAATCATCCAGAAGCTTCTTGACCTCTGCGGCCATGCTGCCGTAATAGGTGGGAGAGCCGATAAGGATCGCATCGTATTTTAACAGCTCATCCACGTCTACGCTGGCGGCGTCTTTTAAAGCCGCTTCTACATTCTCCTTCTGCAGGCCCTCAAGGACTGACTCTGCCATCTTCTTGGTGTTGCCGGTGCGGGAATAATAGATCACTATTGCCTTAGCCATATGCGCCTCCCGGGATTATTTGATCTCATCGATCTTGACCGACCTGATCCTGCCGATCTGGCTACAGAGGTCAAAGACCATGGCCGGCTCTTCGGTATCCATATTCACCCTGAAATTATTCCCTTCGCTTGCCGCGGGATCAAGGGGTGAGATTTCGCAATGCTCTCCGAACTCCGCAAGAGAGCTCCTGATAGACTGGACTGAAGCGTTGTGGCTGTGCAGAATAAACTCCAGGCGGTATTTCTGCATAAACATCGTCAGGCCCCTAGGTCAGCATCGCAACCGACATGATCCTGCCGCAGGAAGGCCCTTCCCGGCGGTAGGAAAAAAAATCATCTCTGCGGCAGGAAGTGCAGATCCCGGGGTCAAAGATGTTTTCCTCTTTAAGCCCTGAATCCATGAGCGCTTCCTTGTTTATTTTTCCCAGGTCCAGATACAAACTGCTATCCCTCTCTGCCAGGCCGCAGGCGAAATGACCCTTAAAATCATCACCCACTTCATAGCAGCAGCTTCTTATCGCCGGGCCGAAAGCCGCGTGCAGACCCTGCGGTTCTGTGCCGAAACGCCCCTGCATGAATTTTACGGTCTTTGCCGCGATCCCTTCTCTGGTACTGCGCCATCCGGCATGCACCAGGCCGACCGCCGCCTGCCCCGGGTCATAAAGGAATATACTCAGGCAATCGGCACTGAATATCGCAAGTGGCACGAATTTCTTGTCGGTTACCAGGCTATCGGTCCCCTCAATGGCGGTCCCGTAGGTAATGGCGCCGCTGCCTGAGTCTCTTTCGTCTACATACCTGATATTGCTGGCATGCACCTGCTTGGCAGCGACTAAAGAACGGTAATCGATATCGAGCCCGGATAAATAAGCTTTTCGGTTATCCAGGGAATCGCGGGTATCGCCGTAAATGAGCGACATGTTCCGGTCAGGGCGCCTGCTAAAGGCGCAGATAAGGTTCGGGAAGGTAAATTCCAGGTCAGGCATCGATCTCAATCACTTTATCCCGGGACTTTTCGCCGCCGGCTATCCGGATCCGGTATTTTTTTACCTTAAAGTGTCCGGACAACAGCTCTATCAGCTCTTTATTCGCCCGGCCCTCTATTGCAGGTTTAGTCAGATAGGCTTTAAGAAGCCCCTGCTCCTCCTTGACCAGTTTTCTGCCTGAGCCGGGAATGACGCGCACCCTGATGATCACTGTTTTATGGCGTAATTGTAGGCGTCGTAAATACTAAAGGCGCCGATAAGGCAGATATCGACGAGCCCGGAAAGCAATAACAGGAACCCGGTAAGCGCCATTCCGGCGGATGATATCTTGCCCAAAAGCCACAAGCCTAGGATCAAAGCGCCCACAATAAAAATGAGTATCCCCAGGGAAGAGAAAAAGATGATCCAGAGCCCTTTTTTGATCTGGCCGTTGTAGAGCTGGCCCAGGCCGTTATAGACAAAGGAAAGGACTGCCGCGACCCCGGGATGAGGAGAGACTTTTGGCATAAGCCGCCTCCTAGTATAATCCTCTAGTGAAACTATTGATTATACTTGATTACACAGATTTTTAAAAATAGATTACGCAGATTAAAGCCTCAGCCGATTTTGTTTCTAATCTGTGTAATCTGAGCATTCTAATCTGTGTAATCTTAATATTAATTTTACGGGATATCTACTTTGTCTCAACCTGTTTTACTTCCTGAATATTGTTCAGGCGGTCAGAGAAGCGGTCTAATTTTTTGGAACTATCGTCGTATTTGGCCTTGGCATTGGTGATGTGGCTGCCGAGGACATCAAAATCATCTTTGAACTTATTGATCTCAAGGGAGAGGCCGCTTAGGCTTTTAAGGATCACCTTGGCATTCTCCTCGATCTTCAGGCCCTTTAACCCGAGGCAGATCACCTGCAGGTAGGCGTAAAAGGTATTGGGCGAAACCGGGATCACCCGCTTAGACATGCCGTAGGAAAAGAGGTCCTCTTTGATGACCACTTCATAGTAGACATTCTCGGCCGGCACATACATCAGGGCAAAATCATAGGTATTCTCCTGGGGCAGGATGTATTTTGCGCTGACTTCATCAATACGCTCCTTGACATCCTGGATGAATTTCCTGCGAAAGGTGCTCTTACTCGCCTCATCCGGCGCATCCATCATTTTTTTGAAATTCTCAAGGCTGAACTTTGCATCCACCGGCACCAGGCGCTCTCCGAGTTTTACCGCCGCATCCACCGCCTCGCCGGAATTAAACCTGTGCTGGATAAAATAATGGCCCTTAGGAAGGATCTGGGAGAGCAGATTCTCAAGCAGAGTTTCTCCCATCGCTCCCCGGAACTTTGGCGCGCGCAGGAGCTCCTGGAGGCTTGAGATGTCCTTACTGATCTCGACGATGTGGCGGTTAGTCTCCTCAAGCCTGCCCAGCTGTTCTTTGACATTCCCGAAGACCTGGGTAGCGGAGCCGAGGTTTGCGCCGATGATCTTATTCGCCTCCTGAAGCGACTGGTTCATCTGGTTCAGGCGCTCGTTAACCTGAGAGGAGATCTTAAGGACGATGGCGATAATGCCCGCCGACAAAACCAGGAATAATGCTGCTATAATCCAGATCATAAGTTCTCCCTGTGTACTGCATACAGCCTACAGTCTACAATCTATTACTTCCAGTATACCACTGACGCTGCCCATCTCAAAGCAGATAATCCTGCTTGATGCGCTTTACGCTTTTGAAGACGTTAGTCTTGACCTCGGGGCAGACCTTTTCCAGCCCTGAAAGGATCTCGGTGATTTTAGTGCGTTGAGACGTAGAAGCATTGGGGCAGGCGCACTTGTGGTGCGGGAAGCCTGCGGATTTGGCAAACCTGACGATCAGTTTCTCTTCGCAATAACACAAGGGCCTGATGATCACGATCTTGCCGTCAAAAAGCTCCTGCCTCGGATTCATGGCGGAGATCTCCCCGTGAAAGAACAGATTCAAAAGCATGGTCTCCACGATATCGTCGTGATGATGGCCAAGGGCCACCTTGGTGCAGCCAAAGCGGTCTGCGGCCTGAAAGAGCGCCTTCCTGCGGTTCCAGGAGCACCAGAAACAGGAGATGTCTTTGCGGGTCTTGCCTTTTAAGATATCGATCTTTTCGATATGGTAATCTACGCCTAAACTTTTAAAATATTCCGCAAGGATCCTGGGATGCTGGCAGGGATAACCCATATCAATATGCACGGCGAGGATATCGTATTTGATGGGCACGAACTTCCTGCGCTCATGGAGGATCTTAAGCATGGTCAGGCTGTCCTTGCCTCCTGAGACGGCAACGCAGATCTTATCGCCGTCCTTAAGCATCCGGTAATCCATGATCGCGCGGCCTATGCGCTTTGAGATGTAGAATGCCTGGCCTTCGAGGACTGACATGGGTTCTATATCCTGCCTGATGCGGAGTTTAAACTGCGGATTTCTTTATTCAGCTTATGTTTCAAGAGCTCCTCAAGCGGAAGAGGCAGCGTCAGGGACCAGTTTTGCGGGCTGATCGTCCCGGGAGTATTGATCCGGTACTGATAAGGGTCATTTTTAAGGATATCCGACAGATATAGGAGGTCAAAAACCGAATTAACAGAGAAGGCGGCCTTTGAGCCCAGGACGGATCTAAGCACTGCCTGCACCAGTTCTTTATCGGACTTCTCCCGCATCGGGCCCTTAAGGCCGAGGAGCCGCCACAGTTTTTCTTTTTCGCAATAGGTGTTCAGGTACATCTCGATAAAATCCGCGACTTCTTCTCTCCTCTTGCCAAGGACCCAGCAGAGCTTATCCGGCGAGTCTATATCCGGCTTCCAGCGCAGCCTCCCGTGACGGCTAAGCGATAGATCAAAAAGTTCGGGTTTTACCCGGATAAAATCAATGCCGCGCTCGCCACAGCGGCGCTCAAAGAGCGCTTCATCCACCGTGCCTGCCTCATTCTCCCACCAGGCCGGCCAGTTAGTGGTGTCATGCGTGGAAAGCATGGCCACGGAAAGCTGGCGGTATTCCTGCGGCGCCAAAAAGTCATGGCGCACATTCCAGTCTTTTACCCAGCGCTGTACGTCGTTTCCCGGGATGCCCAGCTCTTTCAGGGTATCGAAACAGACCCTGGGGATCACGCCCAGGTCTTCGGCGCATAGAAGCATGTGCGTGCCTTCAAGGTGCACCGATAATAACTTGCGGCCGTGCTCTCCCCACTTGCTTTCATCTTGCGGGTCAAAAAATCCGCGCAGCCCCTGGTTCTCCGGGGCGTCTGAATAAGGTATGCTCCAGATGCGAAAGAGCCCCACCACATGGTCGATACGCAGGATGTCGTAAAAGTTCTGGGCGTATTTAAGTTTTTCTTTGAGGTAGATATAGTCGCCGGATGAGATCTTCTCCCAGTTATAGGTAGGCATGCCCCAGCGCTGTCCCTTGGCGCAGTACATATCCGCAGGGGCCCCGGCGGCAAATTCCAGCTTGAAATAATCGGGCCTGGCCCAGACATCGGCGCTGTCTCGCGAGACCAGGATCGGCAGGTCCCCTTTAAGCAGCACGCCTTTTGAGCGGGCATACTCTCCGGCTGCCCTGAACTGGCGGAAGAGCTGCCACTGCACCCACATATGGTAATCTATTTCCTTTTCCTGCTCGAAGCTGAACTTTTCCAGCGTGCCCACGTCGCGGTTACGGAACTTATATTCCCAGTCCCACCAGGCAAGGCCGTTAAAATGGCGCTTAAGGGATTTATAAAGCGCAAAATCAATGAGCCAGTAGGAGTTCTCCTCCTTGAAACGCTTGAACTCACCTGAATCCCGGTGGTCCCAGGCAAGGTACATCGCCCAGAGGAGCCTCTGTTTCTCGGATTTTATCCCGTAATCCACATAAGGTTTTCCCGTCGGGAAATTACGCGCGAGGTTCTCTATTTCTATCCTGATACCGCGGCTTGAAGCAGCGGGTACGCTTTTTAGGCTGATGAAAGCAGGTTCCAGGGCAAACGAGCTGACGGCGTCATAGGGACAGAAGACTGACCCCATCTCGTTCATGGGCAAAAGCTGCAGGATGGAATTGCCGGTTGAATGCAGCCAGTCCGCGAGGATTTTCAAGTCGGAAAAATCTCCGACGCCTATGCTATTGCGGGAATAGACGGAAAATAAGGGAATAAGGACGCCGGCCCTCTTCTTAAGGCCGGCCCTTTTCCATTTATCGCCGGAAGGGGTATTCAGCAGGTATTCCATTTAAAAAAAACTCTTGATTTTTCGGGCGTTTTGTAGTATATATTAATTAGATCTAAGAGATCTGGCAGAGGTGGGGGATGCAACTACAAAAACCCCCAACCGGATAAGGCCGCTAAATGCGGCCTTTTAATTTAATGCACTAGCACCAGGCTCATTATTTTTTCGAACCAGAACAGGGAAAGCAGGCACGCAAGCGCCAGATACGGGCCATAAGGTAAAGTATGGTCCTTTTTTGCGACTAGATTCGCTACCCCGGGAAGCACCCCTAAAAAAGGCGCAAGGAAAAAAGTCATTACCGCCCTCTCCCAGCCCAGGAATGCCCCGATCATTGCCAGTAATTTCACGTCCCCTCCGCCCATAGATTCGGTCTCGCCCTGAATAGCCGGCCTCTTCAGCAGCCGGAAATACACCAGGTCAAAAAGAAGCCCGGTCAGGTAAATGGTCGCGCCGCCGGCGATCAGGCCGAGGAAAGAATCCAGCAGGGGTTTGAAGCTGAAACCGAACGGCCCGATCCGGAACCCGGAAATACTCACCAGGATAAATCCTACGATCATGCCGCCGACAGAGACCTCATCGGGAATGATGCGATGGTCTATGTCGATGAAGGTCGCGATGATCAAAAGGCTGGCAAGGACTGCGTAAATAAAAAAACTGTAGCTTGGGCCGTTAAAGCGGATGAATAACGCCACCAGTAACGCTGCGGTCAGGAGCTCTACCAGCGGGTAACGCAGGGAGATGCCGCCTTTGCAAAAACGGCACCTGCCCTTAAGCAGGATGTAGCTGATAAAAGGGATATTGTCGTATCCGGGGATCTTCTTTTTGCAGTGCGGGCAGTGCGATCCCGGCCAGACCACGGACTCGCCCTTAGGCATGCGGTGGATGCAGACATTCAGGAAACTGCCGATGACGGCGCCGAAGATAAAGACGACTACTTTTGAGAGCATATTTTTTTTACTCCTTCCTCTAAAGCTTCCTTCATGATGGCGATGGGTGCGGCTTTATCTGTCCAGTGTTCAAACGAGAGCGCACCCTGGTACAAAAGCATCCCTAATCCGTTTGCCGTCCTTGCCCCGGCCTCTTTTGCCAGAGCCAGCAATTTTGTCTCGGCGGGATTATAGATAAGGTCATAGACCAGCAGGCCGCTGTGCAGCATTCCTTTTTCAATAAGGCAGGGGTCGGCCTCTTTCATGCCTATGGGCGTTGCGTTTATCAGCAGGTCCTGCCCTTTCAGGCCAAGGCCGTTAATAGAACCGGCGGCATGAGCCTTGCATTCAGGGAACTCGCGGTTAAGTTTATCTGTCAATTTAGAGCTTCTTTCCTTATCTGCGTCGTAAAGGGTAATGCTTTTTGCCTTGCGCCTGGCTAATTGATCCGCTACCGCCTTTGCCGCGCCTCCGGCGCCTAATATAGCTGCTCTTTTACCCGCCGGATCATACCTTAAATCATCTGTCAGATGCCTGTGAAAGCCTATTCCGTCGGTATTCCAGCCTTCCAGATGGTCTTTATCTTTGACTACGATAGTATTGACCGCGCCGATGGACTCTGCCTCGGGCGCAAGCCACTGAAGATGCCCCAACACCGCTTCTTTGTACGGGACAGTGACATTCAGCCCGAAAATCCGATTCTGTGAAAGGGAGCTTAAAAAATCCTCCAGCTCTTCGGGCCTTAGCTCGAACAATCTGTATTCTGCGTCGATCTTCAGGTGAGCGAATGCGGCGTTATGCATGGCCGGGGAAAGGCTGTGTCTTACGGGGAGGCCGATCAGTCCGTAGATCTTCTTTTCTTGCGGGGTCATCTTTTCTTCAGGATGATGCCGAAGAACACCTGCCAGTGCTCGTCTTTAAAATAATTGAACGGATTGGGATAAGTCTCTTTTAATTTTTGCGCGATCTCAGCCGGGGTGAGCTGGCGCATCCTCCTGGGCAGCCCCGGTTTTTCCGGCTCTTCCACCGGGAATGCGCCGTAGATGATGTTCCAGAAGTCATTCCAGGAGTTCTCGTTAAATCTGACAAAGGGGTTCGGGAAGCCGGCCTTTAGTTCCGTTTCCTTCTGCAACAGAGAGACGGGCCGGTGGCGTTTTGCCTCAGGGCCTGCCTGATAAAAAAGGTTCTCGCGGTGGATGCGCAATTTCTCCATGTTGAAATCCCAGACCTCTTTTATCTTATCCTGGTATTGTATGACGAGCACGAGGGCAAGAAAGCCCAGCAGCAGGAAAATCTTAGGCAGGATTTTAAGCCGCATATTTATCTATGGCGTTTAGATAGGCAAGGAGTGATGCTTCGATAATATCGGTGCTGGATGCGCGCCCCGAGATGACCTTGGATTTAAGCGTAAGCTTAAGGTTCACCTCGCCCAGGGCATCGCGGCCGGAAGTGACTGCCTCCAGGCGGTAATCAGAGAGTTTGGGTGAGAGGCCGGTGATCTTGTCGATCGCCTTGAAACAGGCATCCACCGGGCCGTCGCCCGTGGACTTGGCCTCAAAGACCTTATTCCTGTGCCTGACCTTGACCGTTGCCTCCGGAGCGATATCCGTGCCGGTTGAGACCCTGACCGAGACCAGTTCATAGACCTTTCTTCCGGCCCTGGTCTCTTCTTCCACCAGAGCGATCAGGTCGTCGTCAAAGACCTCCTTCTTTTTATCCGCGAGCTTCTTAAAGCGCGCAAAGATCTCGTTGATCTGGGATTGGTTGAATCTAAAACCCAGGTCTTTAAGCCTTTTATCCAGGCCGTGGCGCCCGGAGTGCTTGCCCAGGACTATCTGGCTCTTACCCATGCCGATGTCTTCGGGGTCCATGATCTCATAGGTGGTCCTCTTTTTTAAGACTGCGTCGGCATGGATCCCGGATTCGTGGCGGAAGGCATTCTTGCCGACGATCGCCTTGTTCGGCGGAACGATAAATCCGGTGACGCTTGAGACCAGGCGCGAGATATTGAAGATATTCTTCGTATTTATATCCGTATAGAGGTCACTGAATACATCCTTGCGGGTCTTTAAGGCCATGACTATTTCTTCTAAAGAGGCATTACCTGCGCGTTCGCCGATGCCGTTGATGGTACAGTGCACCTGCCGCGCGCCGGCTAAGACCGCTGAAAGCGAGTTTGCGGTAGCCAGCCCTAAATCGTCGTGACAGTGGATGGAGAGCGCCGCCTTATTGATATTCGGCACGTTTTCACGGATATCGGAGATCAGGGAATATACTTCCTGCGGATAGCTGTATCCGGTGGTATCCGGGATATTGATGGTGGATGCGCCTTCAGCGATCACGGATTCGATCACCCGGAAAAGAAAATCCCTTTCCGAGCGGGTGGCGTCCTCGGGGGAGAACTCGATATCCGCACAGAGCTTGCGCGCAAGGCGCGTGGCACTCCTGGCGATCTCTAATATTTCGTCTTCTGCCTTTTTGAATTTATATTTGAGGTGGATCTTGGAGGTGGCCAGGAATATGTGGATGCGGGGATGCTTTGCGCTCTTTAAGGACTTGCAGGCTGCCTCGATATCGGGTTTCAGGCAGCGGGCCAGGCCGCAGATGGCGCTCTTTTTGATACTCCTGGAAATGGTAGAGACTGCCTTAAAATCTCCCGGAGAGGCAATAGGGAAGCCTGCCTCAATGACGTCTACGCCCAGCTTCTCAAGCTGGAATGCCACTTCCAGCTTCTGGTCGCTCGTCATCGCCGCGCCCGGCGCCTGCTCCCCGTCGCGCAGCGTAGTATCGAATATTATAATTTTTTCCACGTTTTTCCCTAAATGCTAACTACTGCCTACTAACTACTGTTGTTTATGAGCCGGAGCTTACTTCCTCATCCATGGCATCATGTCTCTCAGCTTCTTCCCCACTTCCTCTATCGGATGCTTATCTCCTTCGTCTAAGAGGCGGTTGAAGTTCGGCCTGCCCTCTTCGTTCTCCTTGATCCACTCGCGGGCGAACTTGCCGCTCTTAATTTCTTTAAGCATCTTCTGCATGGTCTTACGCGTGCGCTCATTGATGATCACGGGGCCGCGGGTCAGGTCGCCGTAACAGGCGGTATTAGAGACCCTGCGCCGCATGCCGCTGATGCCGTATTCCTGGATCAGGTCAGTGATTAATTTGAGCTCATGCAGCACCTCGAAATAGGCGATCTCCGGCTGATATCCGGATGCGATCAGCGTATCGAACCCTGCCTTGATCAGCTCAGTCACCCCGCCGCAGAGGACTGCCTGTTCGCCGAAGAGGTCTGTCTCTGTCTCCTCTTCAAAAGTAGTCTCGATCACCCCGGCAGTAGTCCCGCGGATCGCCTTGGCGTAAGCCAGGGCGATCTGCTTTGCCTCGCCGGTTGCATCCTGATAAACCGCTAAAAGGCAGGGTACGCCCTTGCCCTCTTCATACATCTTGCGCACTAAAGCGCCCGGCCCCTTAGGGGCGACCATAAAGACATCCACGTTCTTGGGCGGCTTGATCTGTTTGAAACGGATATTAAAACCGTGGGAAAAACAGAGCGCCTTGCCCTTAGAAAGCTGCGGCTTGATGCCTTCATTATATACCTTTGCCTGCGCGTGGTCCTGAGTGAGGATCTGGATGATATCCGCGGCGCGCGCAGCCTCAGCGGCCGTCACCGGAATAAAGCCGTCTTTTTTCGCCTGTTCAAAATTCGGCGTTCCCTCAAGCTCTGAAATGATCACCCGGCAGCCGGAATCGCGCAGACATAATGCCTGGCCGCGGCCCTGTATGCCGTAGCCGATGATCGCAATAGTCTTATCCTTCAATAACTCCAGGTCCGCGTCTTTGTCATAATAAACCTTTGCCATTTCTCTCTCCTCCCACTCTGGTCGGGACAGGCCCCTTAGACAAGCAAGTTAATTGTCCTGGCGGGGTCTGTCCCGCGGCATCTAATTCAACTTTATTCTGCAATTGCCAGCCTGCCGGTCCGTACTAATTCCTTGACCCCGAACTTATCCAGCTGGTCAAGAAGCGCCTTTATCTGCCCCTGATCCCCTACCGCCTCAATAATGGCGGTGTCTCCTTTGGCCTTGATGATCTTGCCTACATATTTATCAAAAAGGCCCTCAAGCTTTACCTTTTCTTTTGCGCTGTAATTGACCTTTGCCAGGATCATCTCGCGGTCAATGTGCTCTTTCTTGGTGAAATCAGTAACCGTGATCACGTCGATAAGCTTATTCAGCTGCTTTTTGATCTGCTCAAGCACCTTCACATCTTCCGCCTCGACGACAATAGTCATATAGGAGATCTCCGGGTCCATGGTCTCGGAAACCGCTAAAGACGCGATATTATATCCGCGGGCGCTGAAGAGCCCGGCGATGCGCGCCAGCACTCCGAACTTGTTCTCCACCAATACCGAAATCGTATGTCTCACTTACGCCAACCCTCCGATGATCTCATTGATCGCCTTTCCGGCGGGGACCATGGGAAACACATTCTCCTCAGGCTCCACGCGAAAATCCATAAAGACAGTGTTATCGACGGAAAGCGCCCTCTCGATCGCAGGCCGCACCTCTTCTTTTCTGGTGACCAGGATCCCTACTGCTCCGTAACTCTCCGCGAGCTTCACAAAATCCGGGGCATAGATGCAGACCTGGGAATAGCGCCTTTTATAGAAGAGTTCCTGCCACTGCCGCACCATACCCAGGTATCCGTTGTTGAGGATGGCGACCTTGACGTTGATCTTATTGCAGACACAGGTGGCCAGCTCCTGAATATTCATCTGGATCGAGCCGTCGCCGGCGATGTCGATTACTGTCTTGTCAGGACAGGCGACTTTGGCGCCCATGGCCGCCGGAAAACCGAAACCCATGGTGCCTAATCCTCCGGATGAGATGAGCGAGCGCGGATGAAGGTATTTATACCACTGGGCGGCCCACATCTGGTTCTGCCCGACTTCGGTGGTGATGATGGCATCCCCTTTAGTCAGGTCATAGATCTGCTCCACCACATACTGGGGCTTTATCTTATCGTTGTCTTTATAATGCAGGGGGTGCCTTTTTCTCCAGTCTTCGACGGTCTTAAGCCACGCCGATATATCCGGGGCCTTCTTTATCTCTTCGATCAGCTGGCCCAGGATATTCTTGGCATCTCCGACCACCGGCACTTCCACCTTTACGTTCTTGCTGATGGAGGCCGGGTCAATATCGATATGGACGATCTTGGCATGAGGCGCAAAGGCATCGAGCCTGCCGGTGACGCGGTCATCGAAACGCGCACCCACGGCAATGATCAGGTCCGCGCCCATGATCGCATGATTCGCGTAGGCTGTACCGTGCATGCCCAGCATCCCTAAAGAGAGCTCATGCGTGCCCGGAAAACCGCCCAGGCCCATCAGAGTCATGGCTACCGGAGCCTTGATCTTCTCCGCCAGCTCCTTAAGTTCGCGGTGCGCTCCGGAGGTGATCACTCCTCCTCCGGCATAGATGACCGGCTGTTTTGCCTGAGAGATCAATCTAGCCGCTTTTTTGATCTGGCCGGGATGGCCGAAATACGTAGGCTTATAGCCGCGTATCTGGACATCTTCGGGCCAGACAAACTCTGTCTCTGCCTGCTGCACGTCGACCGGAAGGTCAATAAGGACCGGGCCGGGCCTGCCGGTGGAGGCGATAAAAAAGGCTTCGCGGATGATCAGGGCCAGGTCTTTGACGTCCTTGACCAGAAAATTATGTTTGGTGACCGGCCTCGTCACGCCGGTAATATCCGCTTCCTGGAAGGCGTCGCTGCCGATGAGAAAGGTCTTCACCTGTCCGGTGATCGCGACCATAGGAATAGAATCCATATAGGCAGTAGCGATGCCGGTGACCAGGTTAGTGGCTCCCGGGCCTGAAGTGGCAAGGCAGACTCCGATCTTGCCGGTTGCCCGCGAATAGCCGTCGGCAGCATGCGCTGCGCCCTGCTCGTGGCGGGTCAGGATGAACTTTATATCGGAATCGTAAAGCTCATCAAATATAGGTAAGACCACACCGCCCGGATAACCGAAGATCGCACCTACCCCTTCGCGCTTCAGGCATTCGACTAGAATCTTTGCGCCTGTCATCCCAGTATTGCTCCTTTATCCGCTGAACTAACCAGCTTCGTATACCTGGCCAGATATCCGGTCTTGATTTTCGGCGGCACCGGCTTCCAGGCCTTAAATCTCTTCTCTATTTCCGCCCCGGATAATCTTGCTTCCAACTTTCTATCCCTAATATCAATGCTGATTATATCACCGTCTTTTAAAATTGCAACCGGCCCGCCTGCCGATGCCTCCGGCGAGATGTGGCCGATGCAGGGGCCTTTGGTGCCTCCGGAAAATCTGCCGTCAGTGATCAGGGCCACGGAATCCGCTAATCCCATACCCACGATCGCAGAAGTCGGAGCGAGCATCTCGCGCATGCCGGGCCCGCCTGCCGGGCCTTCGTAACGGATGACTATACAGTCGCCTTTCCTGATTTTTCCGGCCAGGATCGCGCTCATCGCTTCTTCTTCCCGGTTAAAGACCCTTGCGCGCCCGTTAAACCTCATCATCCTTGGGCTGACTGCCGCCTGTTTTACTACAGCGCCGTTCGGAGCCAGGTTGCCGTAAAGAACCGCGATGCCACCCTGTTTATGATACGCCTGATTCAGCGGCCGGATGACTTCTTCGTCAACGATGCTTGCTTCATCGGCGATCTCATGGATCTTCCTGCCGCTTAAGGTCCGCGCGTTTTTAAGCTTTGCCTTCAGGCGCTTTAATACCGCAGGGATCCCGCCGGCAAACTCCAGGTCCTCCATAAAATGCTCCCCCGCCGGCTCGATATTGGTAATATGCGGAGTGCGCCTGCTGATATAATCAAAGGTATCAAGGCTTAAGCTTATCCCGGCTTCATGGGCAATGGCCATCAGGTGCAAAACCGTATTGGTCGAACCGCCTAAGGCCATATCCACGACAATAGCGTTCTCTAAAGAATCCTTATTGATGATATCGCGCGGCTTCAGATTCTTCTTCACTAATTCCACGATTCTTTCGCCGCTTGCCTGGGAGATCCTGCGCTTCTTGGCCGAGATAGCCAGGGCTGTCCCGCAACCGGGAAGGCTCAAACCCAACGCCTCGGTAAGGCAGGCCATGGTATTGGCTGTGTAAAGCCCCTGACAGGAGCCGGCGCCCGGGCAGGCCTCCATCTCAAGACAGGCCAAATCCTCTTGACTGATCTGCCCCCTTTTAGCTGCAGCCAGGGCTTCAAATGTATCGTGCACAAAAGCGAGTTTTCTCTTGCGGAAACGTCCGGAGAGCATCGGCCCGGCAGTGACTATGATTGCCGGGATGTTCAGCCGGGCTATACCCATGAGCATGCCGGGAGTGATCTTGTCGCAGTTAGTCAGGCAGACGATACCGTCGAGCCCGTGCGCGTTACAGACTGTCTCAATAGTATCGGCCACGATCTCGCGTAACCCCAGCGGATAGCACATCCCTAAGTGGCCCATGGCGATCCCGTCGCAGATGCCCGGGACTCCGAAGAAAAAAGGCACGCCGCCGCCGTAACAGATCCCCCGTTCGATAAAACGCTCAAGATCGCGCATACCGATGTGACCGGGAATAAGGTCGGTGAAAGAAGTGGCCACACCGATAAAAGGCCTCCCTAAATCCTTCCTGCTTAATCCCGTAGCATGCAAAAGCGCACGATGCGGAACTCTCTCCAGGCCCTTCTTGATGATGTCTGAACGCATTTTATCTCCCTTTTATAAAGAAGTTGTGTTTACCGTTTACCCGCTCCTCCCCCGACGTATCGTCGGGGTCGTCGCTGTTTACCGATTGATACGTGAACGGTACACGGTTAACGGTAAACGTAACTTACCTTAATAAATGTCTATGCTAATCCGCACCTTCTCCAGTATGCTCCACTATCGGCCCTGTATGGTGCCTGCGCACGATCACGCGCTTTAGAGTCACATATTTATCGATCAGCTCTTTGTTATTCACGGCATTCAGCTGCTTGAAGAGGAAATCAAACTTCGCCTCGATCTCTTTGGCGATCGCAAGGCGCACCTCGGGAGCAAGGCCCATGATCTCCTTCTTGAACGGGCCGAGCGCTTTTTTACGCGTCTTATAGAAGAACTGCTCTTCGGTCTCCCCGGCCTTGGCCTCGCTAGCGGCATTGGTTTTCAGCCATTCATACATCCTCTTCTTGAGGTCCAGAGGGAAATGCTTGGACTCATAGATCATGTTCTGGAACTCCGTGGCCAGATGCACCTCGGCAGTCTCCGTTTCGGCAAACTTATGGAACGCCTCTGGCGGAAGGGTGGATGCGCCGTGCTGCACTGCTCCGGCCAGGCCGAACTCGCTCCTTGCGATCTCAGACAATGTCTTTAATGTGTTAAAATCAAGCTTCACCTGTGCGATCGAGCCGTCCGGAAGCACGACCCCGCCGTGAGAAGTCCCGGTCTGCACCGAGATCTTGCTGATGCCCACCAGGCCCTTACGCAATCTTTCGCGGTAGCCGGCCATAAAGGCGCGCAGGTCTTCGGGAGTTGAGTTCTGATGCCCCACCTCGCCAATCTCACCCCCTACGGAGACAGTAATGCCGCGCGGCTCGATGCGCCGGATGAACTGGGTAAGCTTTGCGCAGGCCTCGTAATTGTTTTTCTGCTGGTCCTTGATCTTAGGCTTAGAGAGGTCTACCAGCGTTGATGAATCAATGTCGATATTATAGTAACCCGCCGAGACGGCATCGCTGATCAGGTCCTTAAGGCCGCTGAGCTCTTTTTCCGGGTCTTCCTGGAACTTTTTCGCATTCGCCTGGAAATGGTCTCCCTGGATAAATACAGGCCCGGTGTATCCTTCTTTTACGGCTGCAGCCAGGATGACGTTAGTATATTCTACCGGAGGCTGGTTAGTATAGCCCATCTCGGATTTTGCGATCTCAAAAATAAAGGCGCCGCTATTATTCGCTTTGGCTACCCTAAAGATCGCCGCAGCCAGGTCAAGAGTCAGGCCTCTTAAGTTTATCGCCGGGACGGTAAATCCGCCGAACTCCCCTCTGCCGCGGGCCATATAAAACTCATGTATACTGGCAGGATAGATCCCTTTCTTATAGGCGATATCCAGGATCTTTTTACCCGGCTCTTTTTTCTTTTCTATATTATCCTCCATGATCAGTTCCATGGCGATTTTTTCAATGTCTAGCGGCCTTCTTCCCATTTCTTTATTCCTCCTTAGGTTAATACTCTGATTAAATTATATAATGCGTCTGCTTCCAATGCCTTCTTCTGGATCGCAGTTTCAAAATCTACCAGCTCTACTCTTCCGTTACGGCTGCTTACTGCTTTATCGGCATCACCCTTTAAGAGATGCTCCACTGCCGCCTGGCCGAGGCGAAGCGCCAGCGTGCGGCTGAAAGCTGTGGGCCGTCCGCCGCGCTGGATGTGACCTAGGACCACTGCCCGCGTCTCAAGGGTAGTCAGTTCGGCTATTTGCCTGGCGATCTCCGTGGCTGAACCCGCGCCTTCTGCCACGACGATGATCCAGCTGATCTTACCCCTGAGATTCCCGTTTACGATATCATGGCAGATATTGTTTAAGTCGTACTTTTTCTCGGGGATGATCGCCTCTTCGCAACCGCCGCCTAAAGCTACCTGCAGGGCGATGTATCCGGAGTGCCTGCCCATGACCTCGACCACAAATATGCGCTCCATGCTGGTTGCAGTATCGCGGATATTGTCAATAGCGGTAAGAGCGGTATTGATCGCGGTATCCGAACCGATCGTGGTATATACGCCGTTAATGTCGTTGTCGATAGAGGCCGGGATGCCGATGCAGGGCGTGGCATATCTTTTGTAGAAGCTGTGCGCGGCGCGAAAACTCCCGTCTCCGCCGATGATTATCAATCCCTCAATGGCATGTTTCTTTATGTTATCATGGGCTCTCTTCTGGCCCTCTTCCGTTTCAAACTCCGGGCAGCGCATGGTCTTAAGGATCGTGCCGCCCTCATTGATGATGCCTGAGACAGAACGGTGGTCAAAGAGCTTCATCTCTTCGTTGATCAGGCCCCACCAGCCGCGGAAGACCCCCATCACTTCAACTTTATTATTGGTAGCGTAGCGCACCACCGCGCGGACGGCGGCATTCATGCCCGGGGCATCCCCGCCTGTCGTCATCACCGCTATTCGTTTCATAGCCATTTTAAGTTTTTGCTTTTCCCTAACTGCATTTATCGTGCACTTTGTCTTTGTTTTTCCCTACCTACTAACTACTACCTACTGTATTTTTACGTTCCAAGTTCCCAGCTCGCCAGGTACTTCTTCTGCTCCGGCGTCAGGGTATCTATGGCGATGCCCATAGACTTAAGTTTAAGCTTTGCGATCGATCTGTCTATTGCTTCAGGGACGGCATAGACCTCTTTTTTCAATCTCCGGTGGTTAGCCGCCATATATTCGGCGGAGAGCGCCTGGTTTGCGAAAGACATGTCCATTACCTGCGCCGGATGGCCTTCGGCGGCAGCCAGATTGATCAGGCGGCCTTCGCCTAAAATATGGATCTTGCGGCCGTCCCTTAACGTGAACTCTTCCACGAACTCGCGAAGGTATCTTCTTTTTTTAGCCAGCTTCGCCAATCCCGGAAGATCCAGCTCCACATTAAAATGCCCTGAATTGGAGACGATCGCGCCGCTTCGCATAGCCTTAAAATGTCCGGCCCGGATGACATTAATATCCCCGGTGACGGTCACGAATATGTCGCCGATCTTTGCCGCCTGCTTTATAGGCATCACGTCAAAACCGTCAAGGCTGGCCTCTAAGGCACGCAGGGGATTGACTTCGGTCACGATCACTCTTGCGCCCAGGCCCTTTGCCCGCATGGCTACGCCTTTGCCGCACCAGCCGTATCCGCAGACTACGAAATTAGAACCGGCCACCAGTTCATTGGTCGCCCGGATGATACCGTCGACCGTTGACTGGCCTGTGCCGTAACGGTTATCGAAGAGGTGCTTGGTCAGGGCGTCATTTACCGCGATGATCGGATAACGCAATTTCCCCTGTCTAGCCAGTGCCCTTAACCTGATCACTCCGGTAGTCGTCTCTTCTGTGCCGCCGAGGATATTGCTGTGCATGGAAACCGGGCGCTGATGAATAGTGCTCACCAGGTCTGCGCCGTCATCCATGGTAATATGAGGCCTTGCAGCCAAGGCTGCCTGAATATGGCGGTAATAAGTCCTGGTATCCTCTCCCTTGATGGCATAGACTGAAATCTTAAGGTCCCTGACCAGCGACGCGGCGACATCATCCTGCGTCGAAAGGGGATTGGAGGCACAGAGATATATTTGCGCTCCCCCGGCTTTCAGGGCCTCTGACAGGATAGCTGTCTCTGTGGTCACATGCAGGCAGGCTGCAACCTTCAATCCCTTAAGCGGCTTCTCTTTATTGAATCTTTCGGCAATCGCCACCAGGACCGGCATGGACTTACGCGCCCACTCGATGCGTAGTGCACCCTTCTTAGCTAGTTTGATGTTCTTAATATCGTAATTCATTATTACTCCTAGTTAATCTTAAGTTAATCTTAAGTTAATTTCAAATGTCAAATTAAACCTTCTAATTTGAAATTAAGTTCAAACTAATTATCTATAAACGCGCTGCCTGTTTCTTGAGCATAGCAGCCTTATCCGTCTTCTCCCAGGTAAAGTCGCCGTCATCAGGCCTGCCGAAGTGTCCGTAGCAGGCTGTCTTATGGTAGATCGGCCGAAGGAGGTCCAGGGATTCGATGATGCCTCTGGGGGTCAGCTTAAAGTTCTCGCGGATGAGGCTGACCATTTTGGCTTCGGGTAATCTTCCGGTGCCGTAAGTATCCAGGTAAATCGACAGGGGATCGGCATGGCCGATGACATAGGAAAGCTGGACCAGGAATCTTTCGGCCAGCCCGGCTGCCACCATGTTCTTTGAGATATAGCGGCACATATAGGCGGCCGAGCGGTCGACCTTGGTGGGGTCTTTGCCCGAGAAGGCGCCTCCGCCGTGGGGCACCGAGCCGCCGTAGGTATCGACGATGATCTTCCTTCCGGTCATGCCGGTGTCAGACTGCGGCCCGCCTACCACGAACTTCCCGGTCTGATTCACGTAATACTTGGTCTCCTTGTCGATCAGGCCCCTTAGCACCGGCTTTGCGATCTCATCGATCATCTCCTGCCTTGATTTATCGGTGATATGCCTGCCTGTCTTATCCAGTATCTCTTCGGTGTGCTGGCAGGCAAGGACGACCGTGTCTACGCGCTTAGGGTTTCCGTTTTCGTATTGCACGGTGACCTGCGATTTGCAATCCGGGCCGAGGTATTTTAAGACGCCTTGCCTTCGCACATCGGCCATCTGTTTGACCAATCTGTGCGCCAGGCTTATTGGCAGAGGCATGTATTCCTTCGTCTCCTTGCAGGCGTAACCGAACATGATCCCCTGGTCGCCGGCTCCTCCGACATTGACGCCCTGGGCGATATCCGGGGACTGCCTGTTTATGGTGTTGACGATAGCGCAGGTATGGCAGTCAAAACCGTATTTAGGATGCGTGTAGCCGATCTTCTCGATGATGTCGCGGCCGAGCCTCTGTATGTCGACATAGGCGTTGGTAGTGATCTCACCGCCCACGATCAATAACCCCATGGTGACGTAAGTCTCGCAGGCGACCCTGGCGTGCTCGCGGTCAGGGTCGTCTTTTAAGATCTTATCCAATACCGCGTCGGAGATCTGGTCGCAGACTTTATCCGGATGCCCCTCGCCTACCGATTCAGAAGTAAAAAAATGTTTCCGCGATGCCATTGCTATCCTCCGATCTTTATTTTTTGGCAAACTTCCTCTTTGCCTCGTAATAGTACTTATAGTCTCCGATGTCGTACCAGCGGCCCTTAAACACGAATCCGTAAGCCGGGCATCTGTTTTTGAGCCAGTCGATGTAAAATCCGGTGGCATCCTGCCTGTGGCTCTTTATCCTTAAATATTGCCTGATCAGCCCGAGCTTATCCTTGGGGAAATAATAAAGGCACATGGCTACAAGCGTGGAAGCAGGCTTGGCCGGTTTCTCCTTGAAGTCAATGACCCGCTTACTCCTGTCCAGCCTGATCACGCCGTATTTAGCCGCCTTAGCCCTGCTTTTTATATCATAAGCGCCGATCACCGGCTTGGCCTTTCCCCGGGCAAAGCGCAGAAAGTCCTGCAGCGTCCCGTCAAAAAGATTGTCTCCGCCGATGACCAGGAGGTCCTGCCTTATCTTTTTTCTGCTCAAAACGAAGTCTATATCCCCGATAGCGCCGCGGCGATGGGCGTTATCCGTAGTGAGGTCATCCACCAGCGTAAGCCTGTGCGTCAGGCGCTTCCTCTTCATCCATCTCCTGAAGGACGAAATGAACTTGCTGTTCGTCACTAAGATGATCTCGTCGAGCCCGTCGAGGCCTTCCAGTTTTTCGACGATATAATCGACGATCGGCTTATTCCTTACAAGCAGGAGGGGCTTCGGGTAATCCCTGGTAAGAGGATACATCCGGGTAGCATAACCTGCGGCCAGGATCAATGCCTTCATTTCAGGATCTCTGTGAACTTCGCCTGACAGTAGTCTTCGACTTCTTTTCCCGTAGATAACTTAAGCGCCTCGCTTGCGATCTCCTGCGCCTGCTTAAAGGTGACCGCGCGGATGATGTATTTGAGCTCCGGGATCACCTGCGGCGGCATGCTGAACTCATCCAGCCCAAGGCCCAGGAGTATGAGCGAAAGGCTCGGCTCGCCGGCCATCTCTCCGCACATCCCGACGCGGATGCCGGCATTATGGCCAGAATCGATGATATTCTTGATCAGCCTTAAGACCGCCGGGTGCGCCGGCTCGTAAAGGTAGGCGACTTTTTCGTTGACGCGCTCGACCGCCAACGAATACTGGATAAGGTCATTGGTACCGATGCTGAAGAAATTGGCTTCCCGCGCCAGGATATCCGCAGTCAGCGCCGCGGAAGGCACCTCGATCATCGCCCCCACCGGAATATTTTCATTGAAAGAAACGCCCCTGGACCTTAGTTCATCCTTTACTTCGGTGAGGATCTTGTGCGCCTGCTGCAGTTCTTCGAGCCCGGAGATCATCGGGTACATGAGTTTAAGGTTTCCGTGCACCGACGCCCTTAATATCGCGCGCAGCTGCAGTTTGAAGATGTCCGGGCGGGCAAGGCAGAAACGGATGGCGCGCCAGCCTAAAAACGGCTCCATCTCATAGGGCATCTCAAACTGGGATAAAAACTTATCTCCGCCCAAGTCCAGGGTGCGGATGGTCACCGGATGCGGATGCATCTGTTCGGCGACGTATTTATAAGCCTGGTAGTGCTCTTCTTCCGTGGGAAGGTCCTTCCGGTTCATGTAGAAAAACTCCGTACGGTATAAACCGATGCCTTCGCCGCCGTGGAGCTTTACGGAAGGGACTTCATCGGGAAACTCGATGTTGGCGCTAATCTCCACGGTCCTGCCGTCAAGAGTGATTGCGGCAAGGTCCTTTGCCGAAAGATAACCCTGGCTGATCCCCTTGAGCCTCTCTTCCTCCGCCTGATAGGCCTTAAGGGTCTCTTCATCAGGATCGACCAGCACGATCCCCATGCCGCCGTCTACGATCAGAAGGTCGCCGCTTTTTATCTTCGTGGTAGCCACCTCAACACCCACTACCGCCGGGATCTCAAGGGATTTAGCCATGATCGCGGTGTGGCTGGTCTTTCCTCCGATATCCGTGATAAATGCCGCCACGTTCTGCTTGTGCATCGCCGCGGTGTCCGAAGGAGAAAGGTCATGCGCCACGACCACCACCTTTTCTTTAAGCTCGGCGAGGCTGGGACGCGACCTGCCCAGAAGATGGCGCAGGATCCTCCTTCCTACGTCGTTTATGTCGGCAATGCGCTCTTTAAGGTATTCATCCTCGATCTTGGAGAAGACGTCGATGTATTTTTTCAGGACTTCGGAGAAGATATAGGCTACGTTTATATGCTCTTTCTTCAGGCGCGAGATGACCTCTTCGATGAGCATGCGGTCCTCAAGCACCAGAAGGTGGGCGTCGAAGATCTGGGCCTCTTCCTGGCCCATCTCCGTGCCGATCTTCTTCTGCAGCTCGATGATCTCGCGGCGCGTCTTGATCAGGGCCTCTTCAAAGAGCTGGATCTGCAGCGGGATCTCGTCCTCCCTGATCGGCTCTTTGGGGACATTGATCTCCTCCCTGCCGATCCTGTAGGCATGCCCGATGCATATTCCGCTTGCCGCGGCTATTCCTTTGATAGTAAGCATTCTTATCCTTCGCTGGTGACGACCTTTTCCAGTTCCGTGATCGCCAGGTGCGCGTCTTCGCCGTCGGCCTCGATAATGATGGGGGTGCCGGTCTCAACTCCCAGCATCAGGATCCCCATGATGGATTTCCCGTTTACTTCCTCCTTATCGCGCTTGACGGTGATATGGGAATCGAACTTATTGGCTACCTGCACGAAGAGCGCGGCAGGCCGCGCATGCAGGCCCTGTTTATTCTTCACGACCAGTTTTTTCTTGATCAATCCCATCGCCTCTCCTAACCTACACTTCTTCCATAAGCCCCAGGATTATCTGGGCTAATTTCTCGGGGTTGTGCCTGATGACGTTGTCATCTATGACAGTGGCCTCGTCTTCGATGACCCGGTAACCCATGCTTTCTATTCTATTCCTGTCATTCACCACCAGGAACGAGCTCTGATTGGCGTAACGCCTGAGTATCTCGTCGGGAATATGAGCGGAGTTCACAATGCAATAATCGAGCGCCCGGGGGTGGCTGTGCGCAACCAGTACCTTCACGTGGTCCGAAGCGGTGTAGCCGTCGGTCTCTCCCGGCTGGGTCATGGCATTGCAGACATATATCTTCGTCGCGCCCGATGCGGCTACTGCCTCCTGGATCTCCCTGATGAGCAGGTTCGGGATGATGCTGGTGTAAAGAGAGCCCGGCCCCAGTATTATCAGGTCGGCCTCTTCTATCGCCTTCACTGCGTCCGGCGTCGCCTGCGGCTGGGCAGGCCTTAAGAATACGCGGTTGATCGGCCGGTGCGCCTTGGGGATCATCGTCTCGCCCTCGGTGGTAGTGCCGTCCTTATGCTGGGCTACCAGTATGACATTGCTTAAAGTCGAAGGGATCACCTGGCCCTTAAGCGCAAGGACGCGGCTTGTCTCCTTGATCGCTTTCTCAAAATCCCCGGTCAGGCGCGTCATCACCGTGATAAAAAGATTCCCGAAAGAGTGCCCGGAAAGCTGCGAGTTGGTATCAAAACGGAACTGAAAAAGGTCGCGCATCAGGGCCGGCGCATCGGCAAGCGCCACCAGGCAGTTGCGGATGTCTCCCGGAGGCAGGATATCAAACTCCTGGCGCAACCTTCCCGAAGAGCCGCCGTCGTCTGCGACCGTGACCACGGCGGTTATATTAGACGTATACTGCTTAAGGCCGGTGAGCAGGACCGCAAGGCCCGTTCCGCCTCCGATGGTCACGATCTTCGGGCCCCGGCCGAGCTGCTTTCTGGCATAAAGGATATCCACCAGCTCCGAACCGCGGGATGAAGGGATGAACGCCGCGATAAAAGAACGCATCATCCTCTTTACCCCGAGGATAAGGATAATAATCCCGGAGATGACGATCAGGGAGTCCAGCGCCTGGGTAATCCAGTGCACGTCCCTGCCCAGCTGGGTCGTGCCGAAGATCAGGAGGAGCACGCCGAAGGCGCCCAGGCCTATCCAGCGCTTGACCCCGATACCGGGATAAAACCATTTAAGAATGCTGCTGATCCTGGAAGTCATTTTTTGATATTTATTTTAAGGCTTCTTTTCGTCTTCCTGAGTGATCACCTTGACAACGGCCTTATCGTCGGTGCAGGCGCGCAGGGTGTCGCGGAAATACCTGTCTTTAAGAAGCCGGGAGATCCGGGCAAGGGCCTTCAGGTGCGGGCCGGCGGAGTCCTGGGGTGCGACAAGCAGGAAAAATATGTATGCCGGCTCACCGTCGAGAGAATCGAAATCGACCCCCTTCTTGGAGAGGCCGAAGGCGGCAACGAGTTTACTGACAGAGTCGGATTTTGCGTGGGGGATGGCAATGCCCTGGCCG
>Ga0194112_10002549_pt1 | contig 25997 bp, 22 predicted proteins | sample TA2MahC400mmetaG_FD_146191 | JGI IMG/M metagenome (GOLD analysis project Ga0194112, IMG submission 146191) | Freshwater microbial communities from Lake Tanganyika, Tanzania - TA2015016 Mahale Deep Cast 400m | ecosystem: Environmental > Aquatic > Freshwater > Lake | place: Tanzania: Lake... | reverse complement strand
ACAGGCATCCCTTCGCCTTTGCTCAGGGCAGGCCTGCCTGTGAATGTGGAGCTGGAGCCAACGCAGGGACTCGAACTCGAATGCCTCGAATCGGTTGGCCCCCTCGCGGCAGATGAAGCGCGACCACGCATAGAAATGGGTGTCGAGCCAGGGCGTCTTCACCGGGTCGTGGGCCTCCTGGGCCATCAGCTCAACGACCGTGCCCTCCGGCGCCTCGATGGTGAAGTGGGGCCAGCCGACGATTTGCTCGGGGAACTCAAAGGTCGCGTAGACGCCCATGTTCTGCGGCGGGGCCGGCAGGTGCCACGCCCCCTCGCCGATCGGCACGGCGAGCGCCTGCGGCACGGCCTCGAAGGCGTCGGGCATCCGGAACTCGAACCAATCATCAGGGTCGCGTTTCCAGACCACGAGGCCCGAGTCGCTGAGGCGAAGCGTCGGCACGTCGGTCTCGCGCATCAGCGGGATGCTCCGCTCGCGAAGCTCGGCATCCGGTGTGGTGGCACAGGCGTCCCGCCTGTGAGAGGTGGGGATGCCACTGCCGCCGAGATAATCGTCGTAGCCCGTACACATCGAGGGCTTGTCCGCCCGCCCCGCCAGCACCATCGCCGGCCGCCACTGGTGGCACTGGTGGGACTGGTGGCACAGGCGTCCCGCCTGTGGAGCATTGACCTTGTACTCCAGCGTGTCCCACCCCTGCGGATGGAGCCTTGCATCGAACTCCTCCTGGAGTGCCCGCAGGAACCAGCGGCGGTATTGCCCCGGCCTGTGCGCGCGGTCGAGGAGGCAGAGCCACGAGTCGTCCGTCACAACCTGTTCCTTCCGCCCGTCGGCGAACTCCATATCCAGTCGCATCAGGAGCCCCGGCTTGCCCATCGGCCAGGTGCCCTCCCCGTGTCCGTAGAAGAGCACCTCCACTCCGAGCACATTGTAGCCCGGCCGCAGCAGCGCCGAGAGGTCGAGCGGGTCGGCCTCTGGCCAGCGCGGGTCGGCCGGCGCCGGCCCCCACTGCACCCGTTCGCCGTTCACCGTCAGCCGATAGCGGCTGTCGGCGATCACCCACCCCGTCGCCCGCACCGGCCGCTCGGGCAGATCGAGGTCCTTGCGAAACAGCACGAACGAATTGGCCAGCGTCCGCTGCGAAGGCAGCCAGATCCACCTCGCCGGGCTGAGGTCCAACGCCATGTTCAATGCTCCTGATGCGTGAGGCCGTGACGCCCACCATTATGCCATGATCCCGTCCTGCATGCACCCCGACTCAGTTATGGAGTGCGGCAACGCGGTTGCCGCTTTCGATTTCCGCGAAGCGGCTCCGAGCTTCCCGCCAGGCACCCAGCTCGCATGGGCTCTGCCCACCCTACCGCTCCGCTGGGGTGTAAAGCGGCGACTGCGTCGCCGCACTCCATGATGCGCTGCGTTCCGGTGCCGGCGTGTTGACAGGCCGCCGATGCGGGCGTATCATGCTTTCCAGAGACCGCATGGCGAACCGTTGAAGGGGACGGAACGCTACGACACGGGCAACCGACTCCGCCCCCGGTGTTCGGCAGAAAGGGGGCCGCCATGGAAGATGGGCACGGCGAGAATGGGCGCGGGAAGCCAAGCTCGTTCGGCGGTGCCGGGAGGAAGATCGCGTATGCCGCAATCGTCGTCCTGCTGCTGGCCATCCTGTTCGTCCTGTTCGTCCCGATCTGCGTGAAGACTACCAGCCACCCGCCAGGCTCCCGGTGCAGGTCGAACATGAGAATGCTGCACGTGGCCCTCCGGTTCTACCTGGACAGTTTTGAGCAGTTCTTCCCACCGGCCTGGCACGTGGACGGCACGGCTCTTGCCGAGGACCTCAGCAACCTGAGCTATCACCGCTTCCTGCTTACGGAGTCCGCTTTCGCAGGCTTCCACCGCCGTATCACACCAGACGATCTGGCCCGTGCAGGAGGGAGCCGATCGGCGGCGCTGGCGCGCAAGATCGAGAGGCTCCATACGCTATGGCTGGATTCAGTGGGAACGGGCTGGACAGCGGACCGCTTCGCTCCGGAAACCGTATTCCGCATGCCGGATCCGCTGAGCCCGGTTTTTGACAGGCACGCGAATTATGCTGGCCTGACTGAACTGGTTGGCGTGGGTCCCGCGGATAGGCCGCTCCTGGCCGATGTGAATGCCTCGCTGCCGAGCCCCGAGGCGCGGGACCCGAAGGACCCCGAGCACGAGGCGGAGATGCGGAGGGGCTTCAGCGTGGTGAAGGCGGCGGGCATTGACGTGTTCGTGGGCGTGGGGCCGAGCCTGCGGCGCGCGGGGGACCTCCGCACGAGCCGCTTCGACTTCCGGCATCAGGGAGCGGCCAACGTCCTCTTCCTCGATGGGCATGTGGATAGGGTCAAGGCCGAGGAAACGGGCAGGTTGGAGAAGATTCACCGGTACTGGGACAGCCTCAATCCGCAGGATGAGGCAAGCAAGGGGCCAGGCGGGCAGAAGCCGCCATAGAGAGCCGAGGGCTCAGCGACTGGCGAGTTCCTTCTGGAACTGGTCCGGCGTCAGCTCGATCTCGCGGAGGATTTCGCGGATCAGGGGGCGGGCGAGGTCGCGGCCGGCGTGGTCCGGCACCGTGGTTGTCCTGCCATCGGCGTGTCGGTAGAAGGAGTGGCTGCCCTTCTGGCGGACGCGCTCAAAGCCCAGTTTGAGCAAAAGCTTGTCCATCGTCCTGAAGTTGACGATGGGCAGGCGGCTCATAGGGCGACCTCGACCTGCTGGAGGCCCACGAACTGGGGCAGCTCATGCGCGGAGTCGCCCAATTCCTCAAGGCACAATGTGACGACCTCCTTCAGGTTCTCGTGGAGCTCGTCCAGCGTCGCGCCCTGGGTGTGTGCGCCCGGAATCCCCGGCACGATCCCCACGTAAAGCCTGGTCCCCGGATCCCACTCAACATAAGCGGTAAAGGTCCTCACCTCGGGCCTCCAGGCCGCAATTGTCGGCAACTCAGCTCCCGCGCTTGCGTGACCGTATCGTCTGGATAATACCCCTTTGTGCGAGGGAAGTCAACCACCCGACGTCGTCGAGGAAGGGCCGCACAGCCGCCACGGTCATTCCTTTGCCGGCTCCAGGTCGAGGGTGAGCTTGGTCATGATGCCCTCGTCGGTGAACCGAAAGGCGATGGAGAGGTCGCGGAGGCGGCGGAGGAGCTTCACTGTCTCTTCCTTGCCGCTGGGCTCGACGGGCTGGCGCGGGTGGACTCGGTCGCCGTGGACGGTGCAGTAGATGATGTCGCGGGCGGGGTCGTGCTTGTAGTCGCCGAGTGATGGGCAACGGAGGGTGACGCCCTCGACTCGGCGGCTGGCGGCCTCGAGGGTGTCCTCGGCGGCGCCGTGGCACTCGATGAGCGCGCGGACCGGCACCAGGTTCCTGTGGCAGGCCTCGCGCATGTACTCCTGCCAGCCGGCCAGGGTGACGGGGAGGAGCTTGTCGTAGGCCTTGGGGCGGACGCTGACGTGGACGTTCCCCACGGCGTCGTCGCCGGCCCCGCCCTTGTCGAGGGCGTCGAGGACCTCCTGGAGGACGTAGCGCTTGGTGGCGACGACGAGGCGGTTGCGGGTGAAGGCGTAGTAGAAGCGGAACTTGACGACGAAGAGGCGCAGGGCGAGGGCGTGGATGGCGTGGCCGTTGTGCTCGCCAGCGTCGTAGGCGTCCACGCCGACGGCCTCTTCGAAGTCCTCCTCCTCTTCGAGGCGTGCGCCCGCGGCGGCCACGCGCAGGAGCTCGCGCACGATGCTCCGCGCCAGCTTCTCATCCTTGAGCTCCAGGACGCCGTAGATGGGGAGGTTGAAGGCCGAGAGGGCAGTGGCGACGATGAGCTGCGTCTCGAGGTCCATCCACGGCCCCATCATCTGCATGCCGCGCTCGTCCACCGTGAAGAGCACGTCGCTGTCGAACAGGCCAATCGAGAGGCTCGAGCCGACCGCGTTGGTGATGGGGGGGACGGTTGGGAAGAGCGCGCGCTGCATCCCCTCCACCATCTCCTTGTAGTTGGGGTGGGTGAGGTCGAGCTTGGCTGCGGCGGAGAAGATCGTGCGGTCGGTGAGGGCGCGGGCGCGGAGCGCGACCGGCTTGCCGCCGACCAGTTCCCGCACCTGGTTGTAGATGCTGTTCTCGATGAGCGGGAGGATGCAGGTCTCGACCTCGATGCGGTTGCCGACCTTGAATCGGACCCCGATGGGGTCGAAGTACTGCCGCCAGTAGTCGTTGTAGTTGGCCACGAAGCGCCTGTAGTCGTCGGCCTCCTCCTTCGAGACCTTTCCGATGGGCACGCTGTCCACAGGCGTGCAGTAGCGGAGGCAGTTGTGGACTGCGCAGGAGGCGCGGCCCGAGGCGTCGAGCGTGTACGTGCCGCCGTCGGGGCACCGCCAGAGCGGGTCGGGCAGATAACCGTCTTTCAGCAGCGCCTCAAGCGTCGGCTTCTTGCGCAGCTCGGTGCGTGACATTGTGGCGGCGTTGGCGATCATGCGGAGGTGGTTCTGGCAGATGATGCGGCGCTGGCCCTCGATCTTCCAGCGGGGGCCGACCAGCTTGCGGATGAAGGCGTCGGAGAGATAGATGAAGCCGTCCTCCGCCTCAGGCGTCGCCGGGAAGATCGTCCGCATGTACTGGTAGTCGAGGCTGTCCGCCATCGAGGGCCGCGCCTTCGCGTGGGTCTCGATGACCCGTTTGAGGGCGTCGAGCGAGTTGGAGTAGGCCTTGTAGTCGCCCAGGTAGGCGGAGTGGGAGGCGATGGTGCGGTCTGGGGTGGTGATGCTGAGGATGGGCACGCCCTGGTGGGTGGAGGACTCCGTCCTGGCGTTGGGGTGTGCCGCGAGCGCCTTGTCCGTGTAGCCCTTCATCTGCCTGTCGAAGATGTCGCGGTTCTTCACCTGGATGAGCACGGTGAGGTCGGTGCCCTCGATGAGGAAGGGGTCGTTGCCCGTGAGCGCCATCTCGCCGATGACGAGGTCGCCGAGGAGCCTGGTGAGGAGCGAGACGCCGATGCAGAGCTGCTCCCGCCGTCGGCCGCAGGCAGGTCGAGCTCCAGGATGGCCACGGGGCGCGGCTCGGCCAGGAGCTGTTCGCTCGAGCGAGCGAGGACGGCGACCCTGGCCTTGCCCGTGCCCTGGAAGCGGCCGAGGACGCGGGCGGGCAGAGCGGCCAAGGCGTCGCGGCCCTCCTTGCGGGCGTCGGCGTAGAGCTTCTCCTTCTCCCCCTGGAGCTCGGCGATCCGCTTGTAGAGCCTGTCGCGCTCGCCCCCGGCCTTATGCCAGTCATCCACCAGCTTGTTGGTGGCGGCCGCGAGTTCCTTGGTCTGCTCCTTCGTGCGGGCGATGAGGGCCTCGTCGCGGCCCTCCTTCTTCGCCTCCTCAGCGGCGAGGAGCGCCCTCAGGCCATCGAGCTTCTGGTTGTTGATCTGGATGGCGCTCGGGTACGCTGTCTGCCCGTAAAGGCCCGAAATCTCCTTGTCGAGGGCGTCCGCCTTAGCCTCCTGCGCACGGCTGAGGCGCGGCCGCTCGTGGCGGTCGGCCGCTCGAAGGCGCTCCAGCACCGACAGCGGCAGGTCAACGTAGAGCAGATACGTCTTGTCGTCCTTCGGCTGGACCGAGAGGACGCTCGTGGCGAGGTCAACGTCGGCTGGCAGCGCCAGCGCGGCGGCGAACACCCCCACGTCGCCGGCCTTGTAGTATTCCACCAGCGGCTCGGCGGCCAGGGCCAGACGCCAGGCGAGAGCCGCGGCAACGCCCATGCCCCTGCTGAGAACGACACGTGCTGTCATGGCGGACCCTCCAACGCAACCCTCGGGAAGGACCTCTCCCCCTGGCGATCATGCACATTGCCGCGGGGAATGCAACCTCATTCTGGCCCGTCGGGGCTGCGTCCTCTGGTGCGCTACCTCCAGGTGGAGACCGACAGGTGGGGACCGACAACACGGCCCACGCGAGCCGCACCTTCGGCTTCGCGGCGCATGCCCTCAGCTCATTCGCCTGGCAACAAGGCGCCAGCAAGTAGGCCTGGCCGCTGCTGTGGCTGGCGGACACAGATGACCTCGACGTCCGGGACTTTGCCTGAGTAGGGGACGAGGTGCCGCTCGTTGGCGGCCATCAGGACGCTTACGCTCAGAACGAGCGAAGCCCGGTGACCCTTCGAGGAGGCTCTGGGGTCCACCGGGCCTCGCGTGTGGTCTCTCGGCGTTCTGGGGTGCAATAGCGGATTCGTGCAGGTGGGCACAAAGGTGTGCCCACCCGCACGAATCTGTTATTGCACGCGGCGCTCCGTCTGCGCTCGACAAGCGGGGCGCTTGCCGCTACGAGGCACCCTTGAGGAGGTGCTTCACGGCGCGGGGGAGGTAGGTGACTGCGATGCGGATGGGATGGATGGCGTAGTAGAGGAGGTGGAGAGGCCGTGGGAGGGGGACGGCGGCGCGGTCGGTCTTGTTGGGCCTGAAGCCCTCAGCGAGGAGGCGGAGGCAGAAGAGCAGCCTGTCGCGGAGGCGCTCCATCGAGCGGAGCTGGGTCGCCCACTGCTCGACGTTCCCGAAGGGCTCGCGCCGCGTCCAGAAGATGAGGGGGCGGGCCTGGGCGACGAGCCGGGGCAGGCGGGGGTCGGCGGCCGCCGCCGCGGCGGCCTCGGACGGCAGGGGCAGGCCCAACAGGTCCCTCGCGAGCAGCAGGCCCCAGAGAAGCCGCCGTCTCCTGCCCGCCGCAGTCGCTCGTTCGAGGACGGCCGCCCAGTCCGTCTGAGGCTGGCTGGAGATGAACTCGGCGAGGTCGCAGACCCAGGAGAGGCGGTCCCAGCAGTGCTTGGAGCCGTGGGCGGCGAGGGCGAGGAGCATCTCCTCGGGGGCAAGGGTGGGCACTTGGGAGGCGAGGAGCTTGACCGGGTGAGGAGATTGCGGATTGCGGATTGCGGATTGAAATCCGAAATCCGAAATCCGAAATCCGAAATGGGGAGCCTGTGGAGCTCGACGGTGAGGCCGGAGGCGGGGTGTTCGAGGTTGAAGCGATAGGACTTGAAGCCGTGGGAGACGAGGAGGCGCCTGGCCCGCCGGAAGTCCCACCTCGGAAGGAGCAGGTCGAGGTCGGAGAATTGGCGGAGAGCCACGTCGCCGTATGCGGACGCGGCAAGCGCCGGGCCTTTGAAGGGGATTGCTTGAATGCCGTGGGTGTGGAGCAGTTCAAGGAGCTTCAGGAGTTCCACGGCCATGAGCAGGCTGCGGACGGAGTTGTCGCGCCAGTGGTCGGCGAGGCCCTTCAGAATGGCTCCTGGGACGGCGTCGGGGCACGTGGCCGCGAGGCTGCGATAGAGGAGAGGCAGCACGCCGTTCGCGCGGGCGAGCTCCACGAGACGGGTCCAGTCGAGCCCTTGGGCGGCGAGGGACTTTACCCGCGCGGCCGCGTCGGGCGCGAGCTGGGTTCGCGCGCAGCAGAGGAGGAATTCCGCTTCGGGGCGGTCTTGGCATGCACGTTCCACCGTCCCCGCGGCTCGTGACGAGTCAGAGCTAGCCGCTGGCCGATCATTGCCTCCCCCTGTGGTTTTGATCATCCAGTGGCCCCAGGAGGCATTCGCATAACCATACTCCATGTCAAGCTTTATAGCGTCGGCGGAGGGATTCTCCGCCGCCCATTCGATGGTGGGCCTGAGCGCTTGGCCTGATGTCACACCCACGCATCAAGGGTCAGTGCAGGATGGCAGTATACTATGCACCATCGGCATGACTTCACAAGGAGGCACCGCAAGCCAGGTCAGGGGGGGGAGGATCTATCTCGATGGCCCGGCGGGCAAGGAAAGCCGAGGCCTCGCGCATGTCGGCTTTCCTGAGTGCTTTCTAGCATCCGATCTTCTGCAGCGCTTCTCGTGCTTCGCGTGCGGTAGAGATTCTGCGTGCGAACTCGTCTGGACGGCGTGCGCAGTTCGCCTCGTACTCGGTGCCTCTCACGGCATCGACACACTTACGAAGGAGATCCAAAGCACGTTCGTAATTCGCCCCCTCCCAGACCTCTGGGTGACTGAAGGCGTGGTCGGCCTCATCGCTGAGTGCTCTCGACAGTTCGCACATGCGCACGGCAGAACGATCAGCGCCCTTGGAGAACTCTCGCTCCAGGTCAGCAAAAAGCAAACGCATGCTCTGGCAAACGTGCTCAGGCGTTTCTTTGATCTTGTCACTCATTCATGATATCTCCTCTCAAGAGGATGCCTGCGAAGGGGCACCTAGTGCTTCTTTCTTCTCCTCGACAGCACGGGCGTGGGCCCGCGCCTTCTCTGCCAGGATGCTGGCACGGCGGGCCGCCTTTGCCAAGCATCCCTCAGGGTCTCGCCAGAAACGAGGCCGCAACTTGGACGTGATGTCCGCGAGTTGATTCTGAAGCTCAGTGCGCGCCTCCAGGAACTCCTGTGGAACCCCGGATAACACGGCGGAATCCCGCAGGTGTCGATTGTCGCACTGGAGCAGATCGTAATCCAGTTTCCGCAGGGCGCTCCGATGGGCCTTGGCCTGATTGGCTCGACTGGGCTCACGCCCCTTCTCCAGCTCAATGTGAAGCTTCTCCACTCCTTCTGCGAAGTTGAGAGCAGTCTTCCACATGGCGTCAAGAACTCCTTCCAGATTGTACAGGCCATTCGCCCGGCTGGGGACCTCCTGCTCGTCTGCAGCACGACCGAAGATCGCCAGGGCCACACACACAAGAATGAACGACACCGCCACTCCAGCTAGGCCAGACATGAGGCGCGCAAGAATACTCGACACACGCAGCCACCCCTCAAACCATCCGGCAGGTTGCGGCGAAAAAGCTAGCGCTATCACAACAGCCACCGCCCCAAAGACTATGGTAAGGACCCCTCCAATGCCAACCCTTTCCATGGTCCTACTCCACTTGCTCCTCTTCACGGTGAAGCAGTTCCTTCGGTTGCTGGGCTTACCGGTGCGAGGCCCGCCAAGCAAGCGTCCTCCGAAAGTGGTGGTATCATACAATCCCGGGTCCGTGCTGTCAAGACCAAAGCGCACTGGCCCAGTTGTCTGTTTTGGGATGGGCATGATGGGGAAAGCCCCCCTCCCTGTCGGTCGGCTAGCAGGGACTGCTTGATAGGCGGTCAAGCTGACGCGGTTCCTACAGGTCATAGAGGCCATCGTCGCGGGTAGGCGGGCCGCCGGGTGCGCCGCCGGGTTCCCCTTCGCCGAGGAGGTCGCCCATTTCCTCCTCGACCTTTTCGGGGTCTTCGCCGGCCTCGATGCGGCGGACCATCTCGTCGAACTCTGGGCCGAGCCTCTCGCCGCTGGCGTCGGAGAGGCGCCGCATGGCCGCGGCCACCTGGCGCGGGTCGTTCTCGTCAATGGACTCCATGTCGCGTTCGAGGCCGGCCATCGCGCGCTCCATGCGGGCCTCTTCTGCGGGGCTGAGGTCGCGGTCGGCGTCGGGCGAGGGAGCCTCCGCGCCCTTGCTGGGCTGCGCGCCCTTGCGCCCCGTTGCGAAAGGGGAGAAGAGCCTGCTCATCCGCCTGCCGCCGCACTTGGGGCAGGCCGGCTTGCAGCCCGCCGCGTCGGGGCTCCGGGCCAGAAAGTTGAACACGCGATTGCAGTCGGCGCAAAGGAACTCATACACCGGCATCGCGTGGAACCCTTGCTGCTGTCAATCGGCCGGCCTGAGCTTCAGGGCGGGGTCGCCGAGGAGGTTGAAGGTCTTCGACATCTCGGTTTCCGTGGCGGCAGCGCGGAGTGCCGCGTCGCCCACCCTGGCGGCGGGCTGCCCGAAGGCGGCCTGGATGAAGCGCCGGCCGAGGCCCTTCGCCTCGTCGTTCATGGAGAGTCCCGACGGCCCCCAGAAGGCCACGGCGCCGCCGTCAGGCTTGAGGACGAATGCCTCGCCGATGCAGTCGTAGCCGGGCAAGGCGAAGCGGGCGGAGAGGCAGGTGAGGGCCGCGACGACGGGCAGGCGGGTGCCGTTGCGGAGCGCGTCTACGTCGCTCGTCCTCAGCAGGCCCTCGTGAGTCCACTGCGCCATGCCGCCATGGCCGATGTAGTTCACCAGGAGCGCCCCCGCGTCGAGCCCGCTGATGAGGCGCCGTCGGGCTTCGTTCAAGGAGAACTGTGAGAGGTAGACCTTGTCAACGGCGTGGCCGGCCGGGATGAGCGCCGCGAGGTCGTCGCTGTCGCGGGGGAAGTTCCCGCCGCCGTCGGCGTTGTCGGCCACCATGAGAACCCGGTTGCGCCAGGCCCCCACGCTCTGCTCGTACGCGATGGTCTTGGCAATCATCACGGCCAACTCGTCCGGGGTCCTCGCGGGGAGCCGCCCGACCGCGGCCTGCTTCGAGAACTCGCCGTCGTGGCTGAAGAGGCCGTAGGGGGTGTCCACCTGAAGGGCGGGGATGAGGTTGTCGCCGCGGCCGAGGTAGTCCTTGTAGTCCCACGTGCCGTGCCCTGCGAGGAGGACGTATCTGGGCGGCTCGCGCCAGTTGCTCCGCGCCCAGGCAAGGAACGCCTGCACTGCCTTGGGCGTGGCGATGCCGTAGGCGAACTCGTCGTAGACGTCCTCGATGTCCACGACGAGTGCGGCGAGCCCCTGGGCCTGGCGGTAGTCCGCCAGGGCTTTCGCGCCCTCCTTGAGCTCGGAGGGCGCGATGGCGAGGTAAGCGGCGGCGTTGGCGCGCGATTTCAGGCGCGACGGCACGTCGGGCCGCAGGGAGGCCGGCGACCTCACCGCGCCGGGCGTCAACGCGAGGTAGAGGTCGTCCGGCCCAGCCGCCGCGAAGCTCACGCGGCAGGTCCCGTCCGCCTCGTCAATCGTGGTCCCGCGCAAGAGCGCCGGGCTCCACGGATCGGTCACGTCGAAGACGGAGATCGCTGGGGAGTTGAAGCCAGTGACGGTGACCACCGGGTTCTGGTCCGCGCGGAGGAGCAGGCTATCGCCCACGGCAACGTAGTGCCGCTGGTAAGTGAGGTCGAAGGAGTCCACGTAGAAGACGCTGTACGGCGTCCCAGGGGGCAATGCCGCCTCCACGCTCACCGTGTTGGCGCCCTCGAGCAGGAGCCCCTGGCGAAACGCGAACTCGAGCGTGCGGGCCTCGGTGCCGTCCCAACGGCCCTCGCCGACCATGGTTCCGTTGAGGGCGACGCGGGCGTGGTGGTCAGGCGCTCCCTTCGTGTCGGTTGCGCCCTTCAGCCGGACCTTCAGCGTGGCCAGCCCCGCGGACGCCGCGCCATCGGCGCGGATGATGAACGACCTCCTGTCGTCGCCGGGGGAGCCGGCCATGAGGTAGGCCCAGAGCCAGAAGTCGGCCTCCGGGTCGTGGTAGAGACCGGTGGCTGGGAAGTAGTTCTCCTCGGCGTGCGCGCTGTCCACAAAGGTCTCCGTTCCCGCCGCCGGAACGCTCTCGCTCTGCGAGAGTTGCCGCACCAGTATCCCGCGGCCGAGCTCCACCCAGTAGATATTCTCGTCGGTGTAGATGCTGTCTAGCTTCTTCCCATAGAAGCAGATTCCGCCCGCGTCGTCTGCCGGAAGATACGCTACTGGCCTGCCTTGGCAGCTCAGGGCAAGAAGCCCGTGCTGGATAAGGTTCCCCATGCCCTCTTCCGGAATGCCAAGGAGTGGCGCAATGTCTGAGCTGCCCACGAAGTAGAGGCCATCTTCCTTCACACCGATCTTGACGGCGGCTGCTCCCGGGGAGGCCCACCTGTAGGGGCGCCCCTTGTGGGCGCCCAAATCCGGGCGGGGACAAGCCCCGCCCCTACCGGCTCGCCGCGGCCGGGGCTCGCCTGTCTCGCGGGCAGAGAAGCTGTAGCCGGGACGCTCAGCATCGGGCGGACGCAGGGCCGGCGTTGCCGCAGCCGCGCCGCCTACGCCCTTGTCCAGGGTCGCGCGGCACGTCCCGTGGAACCGCTCCTGGCCGCCCGCTTCCACCTCCACGAGTGTGTAGCTATATGTCCTGCCCGGTTCCGCGGTGGGGTCGAGCAGGCGGTACTTGCCCCCGAGGGGCGCGTGGGCGAGGGCGCGGAGCAGGCGGTTGCCGACCCGTTGCTCCTCGCCCGTCGCCTCGTCGCGCCGCGTCACGTAGAAGCCCAGCGTGCCCGTCTCCGCGGCTGTTTCCCAGGTGACTGCGACGCCGCTGTCCTGCGGCGAGGCTCGCAACACCGTGACCATGGCCACCGTCGGTGCTCCTGCCACCTGGACCGCGGCGTACGCATGTACCAGGCCGTAACCATACAGCTGGTCCCATCCCACTGCTCCCTTGTCCTCGGCGGTTGATTGGAGGATCGAGCGCACCTCGTCGGGGTTGGTTACGCCGAGGGCAATGATGAGGGCCGCCACGCCAGACACGTGTGGTGCCGCCATCGAGGTGCCTTGGTAGAAGAAATAGTTCCAGTCGTCCAGCCTGTTGCCAAACGTGTTCTGCAAAACGCCATCTGCGTAGCCATCGCCGTTCTGGTCAACGCCTAGGTCGCCTCCCGGAGCGACCAAGTCTAATGACGCTCCGTAGTTGGAATACGACGGCCTTGTCTCGTCGTAGCGCGTAGCGCCGACAGCGATGCAGTAGTCGTCGTAGGCGGCGGGGTACGCGACAGCGGACTCCCCATCGTTGCCCGACGCGCACACTATGGTCACGCCCATTCCATAGGCGTAGGCCACCGCACTGCGGACGGTCTCGCCAGGATCATACGGCACACCACCTGTCACAGGCCAGCCAAGACTCATGTTTATGACCTTGGCGCCATTGTCTGCCGCAAAGCGGATGCCATCGGCCACTGTAGCAGCAGTGCCCGAACCTCTGCTGTTGAGCACCTTGACGGGCATGATCGAGCACCGGAATGCCACGCCGGCCACGCCCAGGCTGTTGTTTGTGCTCTGCGCGATCGTCCCCGTCACGTGGGTGCCGTGCCCATCGTCGTCGTTCGCGTGGGTCGTGTCCGCGATGAAGTTGTAGCCTGGCACGAATGTTGTGTTCGCGAGGTCCGGCGCCTCATAGTACGTCTTCGGCTGTGGTGGGGGCTTGCTGTAGTTCTCATAGGCCACCCCAGTGTCCACGACCGCGACCACCACCCCAAGCCCCTGGGAAACGTCCCACGCAGGCTCCACGTTGATCCCCCCGCCATTGGACCCGTGCCAAGCCGGGTTCTCGCTGCTCTGCGGAATGTCCAGGTGCCACTGATACTGGTAGTAAGGATCGTTCGGGGTCATGAAGGCGTAGCAGATGCTGTTCGGCTCGGCGTACTCAACGGACGGCTCCTTGCTGAGTGCCGCGACCATCTCCTCGATGGTCTTGCCTGCGGGAGTTCGCACGCGCTTGAACCCGCCCAACTTGCTGGTGTAGATCTCCGCCGTGCCATGTCGGCGATGGACCGCCTCGATAGCCGCCTGTGCCGCCCCAGGCTTGAACTTCACGATCACCTCGTCAGGGAGGAACTTCGGGCCGTCCGGTTTGACCCACCTGCGGACGCCAAAGCGCTCGGCGCCGTAGCCCGCGGCACTGAAGGATAGGGCCATCAGCGCCACGCCGAGGATACACCAGGCACCTCGCGTTGCTGCGAGGCTACGCCTGCCCATCGCCCCGCCAGCAGGGAACAGGTGCATCACTGGTTCTCCTTACGGCCCATCGGCAGCATTCTACCACTCCTGGACCCAGAAAGGCAAGCGCATTCTCGGGGACCGGGTGCAGTAACCGATGCCCGGGAGCTGGGCTATTGGCGGGAGTCGGCGGCCTCCTTGTTTGCGAGATACCAGCGGACGGTTTCGGCGAGGCCGTCTTCGAGGCGCCAGCGCGGGGTCCAGCCGAGCTTCTGCCTCATGCGCGTGACGTCGAGCACCTTGCGGCGCGTGCCCGCGGGCTTCGAGGTGTCCCATTCCATCTGGCCGCGGAAGCCGGTGAGCTTCGCCACAAGCTCCGCCAGCTCCTTGATCGAGGTGCCCACCCCGGTGCCGACGTTGATCGGCTCGAGGTCGTGGGCCAGCTCGATTGCCCGAACGATCGCCTCCGCCGCGTCCTTGACGTAGAGGAACTCGCGGATGGGCGAGCCGTCGCCCCAGAGGACCACCTTGTCCGTCGCGTCGGTGAACTTCTTGATCATCGCGGCGAGGACGTGGGAGCGGTATTCGGTGAAGACATCGTGCGGGCCGTAGAGGTTCGTGAGGACGAGGTGGCACGATTCGATGCCGTGCTGCTTGAAGTAGGCCCGCTGCGCGACGAGCTGCACCTTCTTGGTGAAGCCGTAGGCCTCCACCGACTCGTGGAGGCGGCCGTCCCAGAAGTGCTCCTCCTTGAGGTCGCCCGCGAGGTAGCCTGGATAGGCGCAGGCGGAACCGATGGGGAGGACCTTCCGCACCTTGTGCTCCCTGGCGAGCTCGAAGACGTTGAGGGCCATCTGCGTGTTGCGGTGGAAGATGGTGGCCGGCTCCGCCTGGTTGATCCCGATCCCGCCGTAGTAGGCCGCCGAATGGATGATGACGTCAATTGACCTCCCGCGGGTTCCCGAACCCGCGGGAGGTTGGATCTGGCGCATGTACGCTTCGGCGCCCTCCATGGTCAGCAGGTCGAGCTCGCTGCTGCGAGGGGCGAGGACCTCGTAGCCCCTCGCGCGGGCCTCTGCGGCAATGTGGCGCCCCAGGAACCCCGACCCGCCGGTGAGCAGGACTCTGGTCATATCAGGCCACCGGTCCGCCGTAACCAAGAGGGGATGGTTGGATGGGTGGATGAATGGATGACTGTCTGACACCCATCCACCCATCCATTCATCCCGCACACGTGGGTGTACGGGGCGAAAGCCAAGAGTCACACGTTGCTCCATTCGCTCGTGATCCTGACGTGACGGAGGACTTTGACGAGCTTCTGAATCCCCTCGTCCAGGGTGGTGCTCGCCGCGTAGCCGAGCTGCTTGATCTTGGCGTAGGAGACCTCGTAGTCGCGCTTGTCCGAATCGGAGCCGACATCGGCCTCGTGCAGGTAGTAGTCCACAAAGGCCCTGATGTGTTGGGCCACCTCGCGCTTGGTGTAGTTCATCGCCTCGTCGCCCACGTTGAACGTCTCGCCCTTCATCCTGTCTAAGTGGTTCAGAGTGAAGACGAAGCTCCTGGCCGCGTCCGCGACATCGAGGAAGGTGCGGCGGAAGTGTCCCTCGTAGAGCACGATCTGCCGGTTGTGGAGCGCCTGGTAGACGAAGTCGTTGACCAGGAGGTCGAGCCGCATCCTGGGCGACACGCCGAATACGGTTGCGAGCCTGAGGCCGACGCCACCCTTGTCCACGATCATCTTCTCGGCTTCGGACTTCGTGGAGCCGTAGAGCGTGAGGGGCGCGATGGGCGTCGCCTCCGTGCAAACGCCCTCAACCTTCCCGTACGTGGAGCCTGTCGAGGCGAAGACGGTGGGCCGCCCTTGGAGCGCGTCGGCGACGTTTCGGGTGCCCTCCACGTTCGTGCTCACCGCCCTGTGTGGGTCTGCGGCGCAGGCCGGGTAGCCCACGATGGCCGCCAGGTGGGCCGCCGCGTCGCAGCCCTGCGCCGCCGCTCGGACCGCCGCCGCGTCCCGCACGTCCCCCTCCACGATCTCGAGGCGCTCGTGTCCCGCGAAGTGCAGGACCGGCTTCACCCCCCACAGGAAGCGGTCGAGCAGCACCACCTCGTGCCCATCCGCCAGCAGCATGGGCGTGAGCACGCTCCCCACGTAGCCCGCTCCTCCCGTCACCAGCACCTTCACGCGCTCTCCTCAGCTTCTGAAGTAGCCCGCCCCTCCGGGGCGGAAGACTGCCGCGTCGAAGACGCGGGCCACGTGGCCCGCCCCTCCGGGGCGGCAAGACTCCGCCTCGGAGAGGCGGACCACAAGGGCGCGCCCCTCAGTGTTGCCGCCTCACGCTTCAGCAGAGTGGCTTCGTTTCGCAGAAAAGCTCGCGCCCTAGACGGTTCCATCGGGCGCAGCCGGTACCGCCAGCTCCACGGCTTCGGGGACCGCAACCTCACCTGGTGGGGATTGCGTCCCCTCCGACTCCGTCCCGGATGGCCCGTCCCCGCGGGCCGGAGACGGCCCGCCCACAACGCACAACGCTTCCTGTTGGGCGGCGCGTCTGAGCGCCGGCCCCTCGTCCACGGGCAGGCCGGCGACGTCCACGTCCACCGCAAGCGGGAGCGGCGCCTGGCCTCCCTTCCGTTCCGCCTGGAGCCGCTGGAGCTCGTGCAGAGCCCTGTAGAACCCCCGCTGAATGTGCGCCTCATACCGCACCAGCTTGTCGAAAGCGTCCTTATAGTACAGCATGCTGGCGGCCACGCTGTCCGCAGTGGGGAAAGGTTCGCCTTTGTGCGTCCCAGCGCTGCTGGCTCGGTACCGCCACTCGCTATCCAGCCTGCTCTGGATGACCTGCCGTTCCAGCCGCACGGCGCGGCGGAGCCGCCAGGCCGACTCCACCACCCTGTCCGCGAGCAACTCCTCAAGCTCCCCCTCCGGCGCCAACTGAGCCAGAATACCCTCCCTGAACGCCGCCAGCTCCTTCGCCTTCTCGCCGGGCAGGAGCACCTCGCGCGACAGCAGCCCATGCTTGAGCGAGTTGCGTGCGGACCGCGCCTTCCCTTCCGCCGACTTCGGGCCGGTAGACTTCAACGCATTCTGGCGGTTGGCTTGGATTTGCTTCTCGCTGGCCATGGAGTCCGGTCCCTTTCTCTGTGGGTTGCGTCCCACAGCAACGGGTACGCCGGCGGCTCCAGGGCAGGCGGGTCCGGCATGCGGACCTGAGAGCGCAGGCACTCTCGCAACCCTCCCAATCACCATTGTCATTCTACACCGAACCTGCGGTTTGTCAAGCGCTTTCCGGCAATCCGAGCCGCGGAACCGGAACCTTGTGTCTCCACTCCTGCTTGCGGCGCCATCGGGAACGGCCTGCGGAAGCCGCAACCATTCCGAGCCCGCTGTGCCGTCTGCTGCGCGCTAGCCTGCCGCAGACTGCGATCTAGTATCTCAAGATAGGCCAGTATGGGAACGATCACCAGAAGGTCTATGGAGAAGGCGGCAGCCGTCGTCTCCGGGATGCTCCTGACGGTGAAGAAGGCGAGGACGGCGCCTGACTCAATCAGGAGCGCTTGATGTCTCGGCGGCAGCGTCTCCAGTCTGCGGAGATTGCGGAAGAACAGCCGCCAGCCGATTGCCCAGGCAGCGACAAAAAAGGCGGCGCCGACCACCCCAGCCTGCATCAGGGCGAGAAGCCAGGTGCTGTGGATGTGCCGCCAGCCCATGTGGAACCTGTCAGCCAGAGGCCCCAGTCCCACGACCGGTGATCGCATGAACACCTCCCAACCCGCCGCCCACACGTCGGTCCGCCCCGTCATCCTCAGCAGGTCCTCGCCGGTCCCCCGTCTGTAGATGAAGCCCTCCACCTTCTCGGGCGAGATGACGTCCGCCAGGATGGCTAGGACTGCCACGCCGACGGCGAGGAGCAACCCGCCCTTGCCTCTCTGCACGGAGAGCATGAACAGCGCGGCAGCCACAAGCCCGAAGAGGGGCGTCCGCGCGCGTGTCGCGAGCAGCAGCGCCACGAACGCGCAGAGGACCACCCCCCAGAGGATACGGCTCACGCCTCTGCCGTGGCACACCCGCGCCAGGGCGAACACGGCCGGCACGGCCGCCAGGCGGCCGACGCCGGTGGACCGGGACATTGTGAAGCCCATGAACTGCGGGATCACGCTAATGACCTCTGCGCCTGGCGCCATCAAGCCGACCTCGCCGAAAAACACGTCCCAGCCTACTATCGCCAGAGCTGCCCCCAGAGATGCCACGATGAGCCACGTCAGCGTGAGGAGCTGCGCGCTCCGGGCCAACGGGTCGCCGCCCGCCATCTCGGCCTCCAGCACTACGAACACCGCCAGGTACAGCCCGCCCCAGTAGAGCGCCTCGAAGGGCGACTCGGAGAGCACAGAGGCCCCCAGGGCTATCACGCCATACACGGCCAGAAGGCGGACGGGACTCGACCCAGAGAAAACGGAGCGCCTAACGCGCTGCTGTAGAAGGACGTAGGCGCCAATGGCCGCGGCGAAGGCCAGCAACGCCCTTGCCGCGTGCAAATACTCCAACAGACCGCTCGGGCTCCTCAGGTGCCGGTAGTCGGCATCTATGTTCAGCCACAGCATGACCCACAGAACCGTGGTCCAGGAGGCAAGTCCTGTCCAGGTGGATTGCTTCCGAGAGCTCGCGGAGCTTGCCACGCAGCGTCCTTCAGCTTGCGCGGGGATGTCCCAGGGCAATGGCCTTCTGGTAAATCCCCATCAGCCGTTCGTAGTACTTGTCCCGCGAGTATTCGTACAGAGCCTTCTGACGGCCCGCCGCGCTCATCTCGCGGCAGAGCTCGGGGTCCGCCAGCAGGCGGCCCAGCTTGTCCACAAGCTCAGGGACGTTCCCTGGCTCGTAGAGCAGGCCGGTCACGCCATCGTCCACGATCTCCGGCAGCGCCCCAATCCGTGTGGCCACCACGGGCCGCCCCGCGCACATCGCCTCCACAACGACGTTCGGGAACCCCTCAAAGCACGTGCTACAGCACACCAGGATCCGGGTCGCCCCGTAGAACTCCGCCAGCTTCCCCCCGGACAGAAAGCCGCTGAACGTGACGTTCGGAGGCGCATCCCGTTCCACCTCTGGCATCGGCGAGGCGTCCCCAGCCAGGGCGAAGCGCTGCTCCGGCAGCGCTCTGGCCGCGGCCAGGAAGTCGCCTATCCCCTTCTCCGGGCTGATCCGCCCAACGAATGAGACGAGACTCCCTTCCCCAGCGTCCGCCGCCGGCTCTTGCGCCGGGGCCATGTTCGGCAGGACCTCGATCCTGCCCGGCTCGATCCCCGCAGCGGCGAAACGCCTTCGCTGGAAGTCTGACAGGACGATGAACAGGGTTACGTTGTCCCTGATCATCCCCGTGGCCCTTGCGAAGGCGTTGCGAAGCGCGTACCCGATGCTCTTCGGCAGGCTGCCCGCGCAATTCTTCAGGACGCACCACCACTCCCACCCTGTGAAGCACTTCTCGCATAGGTGACCATTCGACAGGAAAAGGCCGATCGGGCAGAAAAGCCTGTAGTTGGGGCACCGCATAACGATGGGAACCCCGCGGGTCCGCGCAGGCGGCAACATTGAGGGGGAGAGCAAGGGGTATAGGTTCTGCACCTGCACAATATCGAAGTCGCCTCCGCTAAGGAGCCTGTCCATCTCGCGGCGCGCCCTGAAGCTGTAGATCCCGGAGAAGAACGCCTGCGCCCTGCCGCGGAGGGATGCCGGGATGTCGGCAGACGACTTTCTTAACCAGGTCACGCCGTGGCCTCTTTCTTCGAGCAGCCGCGCGATGCTCTCGCACGCATGCTCCTCACCGCTCGGCCGAGCGTAGTCGTTGTGGACCATCAGGATTCGCATGCCCGCGCCATCCTGCAAATCACACCCTCGCAGAGGTTCGGAGACAGGATGCCTACGATGCGCTCGATCACATACGGCAGAAGCGGCGTCCGGTTCCGGAGCCTATAGCTGCACTGGTCCACAACCCGATACCCGTACATCGCTGCAAGCCTCTGGAGGGCTCGGTGCGAGTAGTAGGCCACGTGGTCTTCGTGAACACTCTCCAAGCCCAACAACACCCCCAGCGCCTTCCGAGCGCAGAAAGCGTTCGGTGCCGTGACGATGACGTGCCCGTCCTCGCGTAGCACTGCGTGGGCACTCTCGAGCATTCTCCCTGGGTTGGGAAGATGCTCGATGATCTCGCCGGCAACCACCAGGTCGAACGAGCCGCAGTCCAGCGCCGCGAGCTCCTGCGCATCGCCCCAGAGTATGTCAGTCATCCCCATCCGCTCCCTCAGCTCATTGACCGCGGACCGTTCGATATCAATCCCGATGGCCTCGGAGGCAGCGGAGCGTATCCTCTGATGGAGCCAACGCCCGCTGTTCACCAGGGCGTGCCAATCCCCAGTGCGGACGCTTCCGACGCAGCCGAGGTGCAGGACGCGCTTGCCGGCGCACGCCGCCAGGATGTAGGCCTCACGGTCCACGAGCTTCCGGGGAAGCCTGAAGTGCCTCACGTGGCAGCCCTGTACTGCTTACCGGCAAAGGACACGGCGCGCCCTCTTGCCTCCTCGGGGGGCAGACAGTCTGCGAGCCTGACGCCGCTGATCGAGTCCACCAGCGCGCCGCCATCGTCCAGAGTCGGGTGCATGAGGATCTCGAAGTGTTGCGCGTCCGGCAGCGCGCCTCTCCGTGCGACCAGGCGCCGGTAGTCGTTGGGTGTCCCGAAATAGCGTGTCCTGGCCAGCCCGGCACGGGCGATCCGCCAATTCAGCAGGTGGCGATAGGCCGCCCTCAGGAGCGTGCCCCTCGGCCTACAGTTGCGGGCCAGCCTCAGCCAAGGTATGCCCTCTGCCCGGCAAACCCGCATGGCCGCCGACGCGATTGCCCACTCCACGTGGATGTGCTTGTGAGAGTCAGCGTGTGTCAGCGTGACGCCCTGCTCCCGGCATCTGAGGACCTGTGCTCGCAGCTCCTCGAACAATGCCTCCTTCTCATAGCTGGCCAGCAGGAATAGCCTTCCCGTCCTGACCAGGCAGAAGCGTCCAGCAGTGTCACAGAAGCGGGGGCAGTTGCGCATTCTGTCTGTCAGAGGCGTCCCGCTTGTGAGGACCAGGTGGACGCCCACGTGCTCAGACAGGCCCTGGCAGCGGACCAGCTCACAGGCCTCCTCGAACCCGGGCATGTTGGCCATGAGGGTGGTGCTGGAGCAATAGCCGCGCGCGAAGCACTCCACGATGGCAGCATTGACCCGTGCATCGAGGCCGAAGTCGTCGGCATTGATGATCACCATCTAGCGCAGCTTCCGGGCGCGGGCGGCATCCTCATAGGCCTGGCGAATCACGCCGGCCAGGTGGTCCCAACTATGGGCGCGGGCCTTCTCGAGGGCGCCGCGGCTGAGTTGCTCCACCAGAGGGGGCTCGCCCGCCAAGCGCGCGAAGGCAGCGGCGAAGCCCTCGACGACCGCGGCGGGGCGCGCGACCTCGACCAGAATCCCGCACGTCTGGTCCACAACGTCCCCGTAGCCGCAGTGCCTCATGCAGACGACTGGGAGGCCGAGGGAGAGGGCCTGCATGACGGTGGTGGACGTGGCTTCCAGGAGACTCGAGAAGACTAAGGCGTCGCACCGGCCCATCACTGTGAGGAGCTCCTTCTGGTCGAGCCAGCCGTGCCAGACGCACCAGTCGGCGACGCCGAGGCGGGCGGCCAGGCGCTGCCAGCCCGCGCGGCAGCGGCCGTCGCCCACCACGTGGAGCTCGGCCCGGCCGCGGCAGCCCGGCCGCGCGAGGGCATCGAGGACGAGGTGAAGGGCCTTGAACTGCTCGCACCTGCCCACCCAGGCAAGCCGCAGGGGGCGCGAGCCGTCGTAGTGGTGAACCTCGCCTATCCCGGGCTCGGCGGCCTGCTCGTGGGCGAGGATGGGGCGCGCGCCCAGCACCTCCGCGAAGCGCCGCTGGTCGTGTGAGGTCTGCGCGAGCAGCACCGCGGCCCGCGCGGCGGCGTGGCGCACCCTTGGGCTGAACCGCAGTTGCACGGCCGTGATCGCGTTCCGCAGGCAGTGCAGGAGGCGGTTGCGGGCATCGAGCGCGCCCATCAGCTTCCACGGGACGCCCGTGTTGCCACCCGTCGGGCCCCACACGAAAGGGATGGGGAGCTTCCAGCAGAAGCCCGGCTCGCGGAACGAATCGCCGCGGAGCTGGTGCACCACGTCGAAGCCGATGTCCTTGTGCAGCGTCGTGGCAAAACCGTAGGCTTCGGCCTGCCACCGCCTCATGCGCAGCACCGAGTCCACCGGCAAGACGGGCCTGGGCGCAGCGCCCCGCCGGATTGGCTCCAGGGGGACGAAGGCAAAGTGCAAGCGGCCAGGAAGCTCTGGCTGGCGCGCCAGGCACTCCTCGACCTCGTGCTGCCCGTGCGTTCCCGCGATGACCCACAGGTCGTGCCAGGCAGAGACCCGTGAGACGATCTGCCACGCGGAGCCCGCCGTGTGCGACTTCGCCGGGCTGCACTCGGCGGCGACGACCAGCGCCCTGAGGCGCTCCCCTCGCGTGCCCTCAGGCACTGGCCCGGCCATGGGCATTCACCGCTTTCCTGATGGTGTCGGCATAGACGTCAGCGCAGTGCTCGAAGCTGTAGCGCTCGGCAAGGGCGCGGGACACCCTGGCGGCCTCGGGCATGCGGCCGGCCCTCTTGTCCTGCCACACCTTTTCGATGCAGGCCGCTAGGCTCCCTGCGTCGCCCGTGGCGAACACGTAGCCGTTCTGTCCCTCCCGGAGGACATCTCTGGCGGCTCCGACCTGATCGGACAGCACGAGCGCCATGCCCGAGGCCGCGGCCTCAACAACGACCACTCCCCAGGCTTCGCCGGCCGTGGGCAGGACGAGCGCGTCGGCCTGCTGCATCAGGCCCGCAACGTCCGCGTGCGGCACCGCGCCGAGCAGCGTCACCAGGGCGTCCACCCCCAACTCGCGGGCGAGCCGTGCCACGGCGCCGTGCGTGGGGCCGTCGCCCGCCATGACCAGCCGGGCGGGCACTCCCGAGTTCGCAAGGAGCGACAGGGCGCGCACCGCGTCGTCGGGCCGCTTCTTCTCGATGAACCGCCCGCAGTAGAGGAGGTCGAGCCGGTCCTGCGGGCGCCGCTCGCCGTCGTTTCGGAACTGCGCGCAGTCAATGCCGAACAACCCGATGCCGACGGGGCCTCGGAAGCCGGCCTCCTGGAGGTACGCCGCGGCGCACTCGCCCGGGACCAGCGCCCCCTTCGCCCAGTCAAGGATGCGCGGAAGGACCCAATTGCGGAGGGCCTTCTTCGGCCACGAGCGCTTCTTGTCCGCCATGCCACCCGGACCCGCCCGCAGGTCGGAGCCGACAATCACCGGCACCCCTGCCGCTGCGCAGAGGGCGTGGAGTGCCACGTGCGCGTGGCGCTCCCAGCCGCTGATAATCAGGGCGCCATACCGCTTCCTGCCGAGCGCGGCAAGGAGGGATGCCGGGGGAAACGCAAGGCGCAGAGGCCCCAGGCGGAACTCCCTCCCCCGGCCGGCCACGGGATAGAGGGGACTCGTGTCCCCCCAGCCCCGGGCCCGGTCCACGTCGAGACAGTAGAGGTCGGTCCTGATTCCGTGGCGCTCCCAGAGACGACGGTAGACGGGGACCTGGAACGGCTGGGGGGCGGTAACGAATGCCGCGATGTGCAGTCCCGCCGCGTCCGGCTCAACGCTTCCAGCACACATGGATGCCCTCCTCCTCGTCCAGCGCGTGTCGGACGGCATCGAGCTCCTCCACGTAGCGGCTAACTTCCACCTCGAAGCCGGCCTCCGCGAGCCTCTCCCTATAATCCGCCCCGTAGAGACGCAAGTGGTCGGCAAACCCGTAGAGGTGTGCCCGCTCCTCCGGGCCGAGGGTGGGGTCCTCCTTCGTTTCCGCGGCGGCGTCTATGGGCACCTGGAGGATCGCATACCCCCCTGGCTTGAGCACCCGGTGGAGCTCCCGCATCGCGCGCCGGTCGTCGCGGACGTGCTCCAGCACGTGGTTGCACAACACCACGTCGAAGACGCCGTCGCGGAAGCCTATGTGGGTGACGGACATGACAAGCTCTGGGGGTTCCGAGAGGCCGGGTATCAGCGAAGCCCCCAGGTCCGCAGGGAAGTAAGCGATGTTTCCATGCTTGCGGATTTCACGGGCCAGGCAGGCCTCCGCCGCGAAGTGAAGCACCCGGAACTTCGCGGCGAAGAAGTGCATCTTGTCCCGAAGGAACGGGTACAAGAGCCTGTGTCGAGGCAGCGAGCCACAGTGCGGGCACCATTGGTTCTCTCGTCCCGCGAATCTCAGGAACCTTGAGTACGTGCGGCCGCAGATCGTGCACTCCACCCTGTTGCCAAGGCCGTAATACGCCCCAAGGAGCGCTCGCTGGGTGGCCCGGAGCCTGTTAGTGACCCTCCTGCCCAGGATGCGCTTGAGCAACCGCTTCAACGGTGCGCCCGTGCCTGGATGAACCCCTCGACTTGCGCCCGGACTGTGGCCCTGAAGCTCGGGATGGAGAAGGCATCTGCCCGCTTCGAGAGGTGGTCGAGCAGCGCCCGCCGCGTCTCGCCCTCGCGGAGCACCCGGTCCACCTTGCCCACCGCGTCCCCCACGCTCCCATAGGTGAGCAGAGGGTGCCCAACGATCTCCGCCTGCCCGCCCTCCTCTGGGACGAAGACGATGCTCCCGGCCTTGACCTGTTCCGCGACGGAGATGCCGAATGCCTCGCCCAGCCGCGCGTTGATTCCGTACCGGTGCCCGGCGATCAGGCGCCACTTCGCCTCCCCGCTCTTGCTGCCCTCAGCGTGAATCCAGTCGCCCTGCTCGGCACACAGCCTCCTCACCATCCTTCCATACGGGCTGCCGTCTATCTGACCGATCAGGTGCAGGTGGACGCCATGGCCCAGGCCCCGGACGCGGGAGAGTATCTCGACCACCCGCTCCACCCGCTTCTCCGGCGCCACCCTTCCGATGAACACAAAGCCGTCCTCCTTCTCCGCGAAGGGGATAGCCGGGAACTCGCCGGCCACGGGCGGGTAGAGCACCCCCGCCTCGATCCCGTACCGCTCCTTCAGAAGCCCTGCCGTCCATCGGGAGTTCGCCAGCGTGAGGTCCTGGGTCATGAAGTCCCGGCCCGAGGGCCTTCGGATCCGACGGCAGAGCCAAAGGTACGCCTTCCGCAGGGGGTGGTTCCCGTAGAGCAGCGCAGCCAGGCCCCGCGGCCGCGCGTCCCAGTGGCCCGACAGCTCGCCGTCGAAGGTGAAGTCGGCCACGAAGTGGATGGCCGGCACCCCGAAGTCGCAGAAGTTGTACGTGCTGATCATGAGGTCAAACTCGGGGGCCACTTGCCGGCAGAACCTCTGATAGTAGGCGCGTCTCAGCGCCGCCGCCGTGGCGTTCCTCCGCATGAAGAACGGCACAAGGGCCTGCCGCAATGCGAAGTCAGACGCCTTCAGCGCCGTGCCGTAGAACTCGTTCAGCCCTTCCAGGTCCACGTCGCCCGCTGTGACGAGCGACACGTCGTAGTCTTGCTTCAGCTCCGTGATGGCCCACAGCGCAGCCGCCTCCGAGCCCCCTCTACCCAGAAGGGGATGGCAGATGCCGACCCCTAATTTGGGCTTCGTGCTCGTCGCTGTACTGGCCGAACGGGAAGAACAGACCACGACGGTCAATGCGTGCCTTGAGCAGTGGCGGGTCCCCTTGCGGTCCCAGCCAAGTCCGCCCGAACATGCAGAAACGCCTTCTGCCAGTACCCCGGGACTGGATTGGCAAGCTCGACCCGACGATAGCCGTACGGCGGCTGCTCGGTGTGAGTAACCATCCCCGAGAACAGACCCGATTGAACCGCATCCAGCAGCCTCTGCCTGGCCTCGGGCCACCTGCCGTTATACTGACAAAATTCGTTAAAGTAGAGTTTCCGGCCTGCCTTTGCGACTAGTTCCGGATACACGCTGTAGCAAGGCTCCCCCGCGGGGCATGTCCGCTCGATCGTAGCCACAATCTCGTCTAGATAAGGTCGGCAACGCCACAGATGGTATTGGTGCCTTAGCATCCTGGCCCCGGTAAGAGCAGCTGATGCCGCTACAGCCGTGCTGAAGAGTGCCCAGATTCGCCGTGAGGCGACGTTCGTGGTGTTAGCCCTGACCACCTTCCATGCGGCCGGGATTAACAGGGATACCGGCACGCTTGTCTCAAGCCGATAGTTCGAGTTGGTGCCTCTGTGAGCGGTCATGAACAACGTCAGGCCAACCGAGAGGAGAAAGTATGCCAGCAGGAGCTTCACGTACCTGCACAATGAGCTCACCTGCAAATCCACGTCGGCAACCCCAGCACGGGCTCCGAACAGGGATCTGCCACGCCATAACAGCCACGCAATCGCCCCCACGCTTAGCCAGCTTAGGAGCCGCGATGAAATAACTGTTCCATCTCAGTTCTTCCCCCGGGGTTGGATGGTGTAGTTCCAGTCCCCGTGGAAGTCGTCT
>Ga0194112_10002542_pt1 | contig 26056 bp, 30 predicted proteins | sample TA2MahC400mmetaG_FD_146191 | JGI IMG/M metagenome (GOLD analysis project Ga0194112, IMG submission 146191) | Freshwater microbial communities from Lake Tanganyika, Tanzania - TA2015016 Mahale Deep Cast 400m | ecosystem: Environmental > Aquatic > Freshwater > Lake | place: Tanzania: Lake... | reverse complement strand
TTCGACGGACTGGCCGATTTCACCCTCATCTACGGAACAACGCTGGCGCTGTCCATACGGGGAGAGGCGTTCTGGCTCATGGTGGTGGCGCTGGTGAGCATAGCCTACCTGATACCGGTGATCAGCCTCATCTCCAGAAAGCTGGGCGGGCTGATGATACCGCACCTGGACACGGCACTTCTGGCCATCTCCGTGCATTCCACGATCATGGCCCACATAGTGGGCTGGAGGTATGCCGAGGTGCTCCTGGTGGCCGCCGTCCTGGTAGCGCTGTACTACGCGGCCAAGTACCTCGCCTTCGCCCGCAGCATCCCAGCGGGATAACGCTCCATCCGTCATCAGGCGACCCGACGCCGGGTCAGCTATGGACTGGCGGGCCGGGTGGCCTCTCAGGAATCACCTAGCGGTTGCCACTGCCGTAGAAGTATCTTCTAGAACGCAGTCTCTTCCCAAGAGCACCACCCGGCCTGATAATGCTCCCTGCAATCGCCCCGGTCCGGCGGCCGGGAAAGGAGTCACTATCATGGCATATCAGAGCGTTCCCATGGGTCTGGGCATCATGATCCTCCTGTCCCTGCTCTGTCTGTTCCTGCTGGCCAGCGTGCTCCTGCCGCTGCTGTGGAAGGTGTCCAGCCTGCTGGCGCCCCTCTTCTCTAGAGCCCTCCACCGCGCCCGCCACGGAGAACAACAGGTGGTCCCGGTTGCCACCGAGCGACGCTGGGCCTCCCGGTACGACAGGTAGGCGAGTTCCTGCATTGGCGGTTGTGCCCCGACGGGATAGCAAGGAGGACAGGTAATGAACAAGGCTGCGAAAGCCGGCCCGGTATCCGGGCTGGTGGTCTTCTTCCTGGGCATAGTCCTGCTCCTGGTCACCTTTGTGTTCGCCCTCCTAGCATTCTTGAACCCGGAGAGGATAGAGGCTTTCACCGACCTCATCCCTGCCTCTGAGGGGGAGTTCGAGGGAGCCATCAAGGCCATGGGCTACATCGTGGCCGTGGCGCTTCTCTGGGTGATGGGCAGCCTTGGCGGGAGAATAGTGGGCCACGGCATCCAGATGTTCAAGTCCAGGCCGTCAAGCGAGAGCGACGGCGGGGCCTAGACGCCCAGCACAACTTCAGCCCGCCGAAGGAGCCGGCTCCTCTGCAGTAGCATCGCTCCGGTGTCCGCCCGCAACCAGCCTTCCGGCCTGCTTTGACACCCGCTGGGGCCGCCTCTATCCTTGGGACATCTGCTGAGGCACGCGCAGCATGTTCAAACGATTCCACTTCGTGAGGCATAACTGGTTTCTGGTGCTGTCCGTGGGTCTGGCCGTCTTCCTGGCCATGGAGACGGTGCTGGTGGTCACCGACAACATCAATCTGCTGCCGACGGTCATCCTGCTCGGGGCCACCCTGGTCCCGGTGACCTTCGTGACCTATATCTACCAGCGGGTCCGGGTGAAGGAGATCCCCGTGGCCACAATCGCCGTGACGGTCTTCCTGGGCGGGGCCATCGGGCTGATCCTGGCCGGACTGCTCGAGTACGCCACCCTTCGGGAACTGGGACTGCTGCAGCTACTGGGCGTGAGCGTCATCGAGGAGGGCGCCAAGCTGGTCATCCCCGCCGTTCTGTACCTGCTGGGGCGCTACCGGTCGGAGGCCGACGGACTGCTCTTCGGGGTGGCCAGCGGCATGGGTTTCGCCGCCATGGAAAGCATGGGCTACGGTCTGGTGTCCTTCCTGCAGTCCCAGGGCAGCATCGGGGCCCTGCAGCTGACACTCCTGGTGCGGGCCCTCTTCGCACCGGTGGGGCATGCCGCCTGGACCGGACTTGTCTGCGCCGTGGTCTGGCGGGAGAGGCAGCGGACCGGCCGCATGACCGTCAACCCGGCGGTGATCGGCGCATTCCTGCTGGCCGTGCTGCTGCACACCGCCTGGAACACCATGGCCACGCTGACCGACCACACCTCCATCGGCTGGGTGGGCATCGAGTTCGCCGGGCTGATCGCCGTGGGAGCGGTCAGTCTGGTCATCCTCATCAGGCGCATGCGCGAAGCGGGACTGCGGCACCCCTCCCACTTCGGACTGCCCGCCCAGAACCTGGGCGATCCCCGCTTCTAATCATCTTCTAAGGAAGTTGTAATCTTTCTCCAATCCGTGACCATGTCCCATCCCATATCATGGGATTGTCTTAGAGAGGACACCCCCCGCTCTAGGGCACTGAAAGAGAAAAGCCCACCTCCCCAAGGTGGGCTTTCTTGTTGCCCCCTCTTCCCCCGCCCATCCGTTCGGCCGGCCGCCGGCTCTTTCAGCCGAATGGCCTGGGATGATACAATGCTACAAATATTCGCCAGGGAGGCTCATTGAAGGGGAATCGCATCTGCCGGCTGCTGGGCATCCGGTACCCCATCGTCCAAGCGCCGATGAACTGGATCACCGGCGCCGATCTGGTGGCCGCCGTGTCCAACGCCGGGGGACTGGGCACGCTGGGACCCAACGCCGGCGCCGACACCATCACCAGCGACGTTGACGAGACGGCGGAGAGATTGCGCCGGCAGATCAGGAAGGTCAAGAGCCTGACCGACAAGCCTTTTTCCGTGAATTTCCTCATCGGCTACGAGAAGTGGGATATGTCCGAGGTGGGGCGGCGCTTCTCGCAGCGCTGTATCGAGGTGGCCCTGGAAGAGGGCATCCCCGTGGCTACAACCTCGGTGGGCCCGCCCCAGGTCTACACCAGGCTGCTGAAGGAGGCCGGGGTGAAGGTGCTCCACGCGGTGTCCACAGCCGCACAGGCCCAGAAGGCCGAGAAGGCCGGGGTGGATGCCGTGATCTGCGAGGGATACGAGGGCGGAGGCCACAAGGCCCTGACCGAGCTGACCACCATGTCCATAGTCCCCATGGTCGCCGATGCCGTGAAGATCCCCATCCTGGCTGCCGGTGGCATCGCCGATGCCCGGGGACTGGTGGCCGCCTTGGCCCTGGGCGCGGACGGGGTGCACATGGGGACCCGCTTCATCGCCACCCATGAGAGCGATGCCCACCCGAATGTGAAACAGGCGGTGATCCAGAGCCGGGACGACTGCACTGTGACGGTGAACAAGTACCTGGTGGCCGGGCGCGATCTGAGGAACAGATTCACCACCAAGTACCCTGAGATGATGGCGCAGGGGACTTCGGTCGAGGGGTTGTTCCAGCATCCGATGTACCGGGCCCTGGTTCGCGGCGATGTCGATGACGGCGAGATACCCTGCGGGCAGAGCGCCGGAACGATAGACCAGATAGTGAGCGCCGCGGAGGTCATCGAGAGCATCATGCAGGAGACACGCGCGGTGATGAAGCGGCTCGAAGCCAGAATGCCCTCCAACCACTCCTGAACTCCACCGCAGCCTGTTCTAGGGTACAATGCAGGCATTGATCCTGAACCGGCAGCGAGGCCGGTACGGCGAGGCGAGAGAATGAAAGAAGAGACGTTCCAGGGAATCTGCACCAAGTGCAACCTGAAGACGACCCACAGGTTCGACAGGTTCGGTGTTCTGCGCTGCGAAATCTGCCAGCAGTCCATGCCGTCGAAGGCGGCCTTCTGCCACAAATGTGGCCGGGATACGCTGCACTGCGAGTACTGGAGCAACTGGACCTGCCTCACCTGCGGTCAGGTCAAGGGGCGGGAGCAGCGCAGCAGCTGATTCCGGACGGCGTGACGGCCCTTCCAGGGTTCGGCTGACCACGGTAGAATGACTCCGGCCCGGCGCCCCCGGATGCGGAGGAGGGTGGCTCGGAGATCAACAGGAGGTGAGAGATGTTCTGTCCCAAGTGCGGCAAGGAAGTCCCCGATGGTTCATCGTTCTGCCCCGGCTGCAGCGCCAGGCTGCGAGAGCCCGCAGATGTTTCGTCGAAATCGAGGCTGGCCACCGCGTTGTTCGCGTTCTTCCTGGGCTCGTTCGGCGCCCACCGCTTCTACATCGGCAAGACCGGCAGTGCCGTGGCTATGCTGGTCCTGACCATCCTGGGGTGGGCCACAGTCTGGTTCTTCGTGGGCATCGCCTTCTTCGTGGCCGTGGGCATCTGGTCCCTGATCGACTTCATCTTCGCCGTGGCCGGCAGCATGAGAGACAGCCAGGGGAAGCTGATCAGCAACTGGTAGAGGCAGGCCGATCCCGCGCGAGGTGAGAGATGGGCATACTCGATCTGCTCGGGTTCAAACCCAATGTCAAGAGAATGGAGTCCAGGGGCGACGTCCGGGGACTGGTCAGGGCCCTGAAGTACCGGGGCAACCCCTCTGTGCGGGCCGAGGCCGCCCGGACCCTGGGAGTGCTCAGGGATGAGCGGGCGGTGGCGGGGCTGCTTAAGTGCCTCAAGGACCGCGACCGGTCGGTCCGCTTCAAGGCCGCCGAGGCCCTGGGCAAGATAGGCGACCCCAAGGCGGTGGAGCAGCTTGCCGTCGCCCTGACGGACAAGGACTGGTACGTCCGGCTCCACGCGGCCACGGCGCTGGGAGACATACGGGACAAGGGGGCGGTCGGTCCCCTGATCCGGGCCCTGCAGGACGAGGAGAAGGCGGTCAGGGAGTGGGCGGCCCACGCCCTGGGAGCCATCGGCGACCCGAAGGCCCTGGACGCGCTGAACGCGGCCCGGTCAGACCGGGAGGCCACGGTCAGGGAGGCCGCCACCGGGGCTCTGGCTAGGGTCAAGTCCGGGAAGTAGCCGGCCTGGTGGCGCCTTCGCCCCGCAGATTGACAAACGTGCGGGGCCTGTGATACCTTGCCCTCAACCCGCGCCAGGACGCGGTCACAGCAACGAAGGAGGGGGAATGGCTCGCCCACAGTGCGCAACAGCCAGCGACGGTCCGGCAGAGCTGAACCAGCAGGCCGGCGGTCCCGCCTCGGCGGAGGCCGCTCCCACCGCTGAGGTGGAGTACGCCGGATTCTGGAAGAGGCTGGCGGCCGGGGCCATCGACTTCGCCATCCTGCTGCTCATCGGCTTCTGTCTGTCCATCATCATCCCCATACTGATCGGCCCCATCGTGGGATTGCCCGACGACATCTATCTGGTGGGCGCGGTGGTCCTCTTCTGGCTGGTCGCGCCGTGGCTCTACTACTCGCTGTTCGAGCGCTCCTCCAAACAGGGCACTCCGGGCAAGACCACCATGGAGATCATGGTCACCGACACCGAGGGGGGAAGGCTCTCCTTCGGCAGGGCCACCAAGCGCTACTGGGCCAAGTATATATCGGCGGTGACACTCCTGGCCGGGTTCATCATGATCGGATTCACCGCCAGGAGACAGGGTCTGCACGACATCGCGGCCCGCTGCCTGGTGGTCACCGGCAAGTAGTCCGGGCATGCCCCGGCGCCGCCCGTCCGGAGTGGCCCGAGACGATGAAGTCTGTGACCGACCCCTTCTCCCCGATCAGCATCAGGGGGATGGTACTCCCCAACCGCTTCATGCGCTCCGCCACACACGACGGCAGTGCCGATGAGTCGGGCGCAGTGACGGAGAAGTCGCTGTCCATCTACCGGACTCTGGGTGAGGGAGATATCGGCCTCGTCGTCAGCGGATTCGCCTTCGTGTCGGAGATGGGCCAGGCCCTCCCCGGCCAGTACGGCGCCCACAGCGACGGGATGATCCCCGGCCTGAAGCGGATGGCGGCGGCGGTGCACACCGGAGGGGGCCGGATAGCCCTTCAGATCGTGCACGCCGGCGCTGCCTCTCCCCATCTGATGAGCCGGGGTGTTCCCGGCCCGGCGCCGTCGCGGATCGAGGGCCGGAGCACGGCCCACCGCGAGATGACCTCCGACGAGATCGAAGCGGCGGTCCGTGATTTCGGGGCGGCCGCCGCCCGGGCCCGCGAGGCCGGTTTCGACGCGGTCCAGCTTCACGCCGCCCACGGTTACCTCATGAGCCAGTTCCTTTCGCCGCTGACCAACAGGCGGACGGACGGCTGGGGCGGCAGCCCGGAGAAGCGCTGCCGCTTCCACGTCGAGGTGACCAGGCAGGTCCGCCTTCAGGCGGGCCGGGACTTCCCCCTGCTGATCAAGCTGGGCATCATGGACGACGACCCGGGGGGAACCACGCTGGCCGAGGGCCTGGCCGCCGCTCAGCGGATGGTCCAGGCGGGCGCGGACGCCGTCGAGGTGAGCGCCGGGGTGGGCGGGGATTTCTTTAAGAGGACCGTGGGCAGGGAATGCATCCCCGAGGCGGAGAAGCCTCTCTTCCTGGACCGGACCGCCGCGTTGAAGGGCGGCATCCCCGTACCCACCGCGCTGGTGGGCGGCATCCGCAGCCTGGAGACGGTCCGGGCGGTCCTGGCCGCCGGCCAGGCGGATATGGTGGCCATGAGCCGGGCCTTCATACGGGAGCCGGGACTGGTCAGGCGCTGGGCCGCCGGCGATGTCCGGCCGGCCCGATGCCTTGTCTGCAATCAGTGCTACCGGCTGCTCTCAACTCCAGAGCCGCTGCCCAGCTACTGCTGGCAGGAGCACCGCAGCCGGGCGTAGCCCCGCCGGTCTTCTAGGGAATGGCCGGCATATGGTATCATGCCTCCAGCAAAGACCGGGCCGAAGTCGGCCCTCCCGGTTCCCTGCGCGAAAGGAGGCAGACCGTGGATGAAGACAAGGTCAACATCTCTCAGGCGATGGACGATTTCTTCGCTTTCCGGCGGATGATGGGCACCAACTTCATCCGGGTGCTCTACGTCATCGGAGCACTGGCCATCACCCTGGGCGCCGTGGCGCTGGTGATGCGGTCGCTGGACGGCCCCGAGCCGTGGCGGTACTGGGGCATGGTCTTCTCCGTCTTCTTCTGCATCTTCGGCAACATGCTCTGGCGGGTGATCTGTGAAATCGTCATCGCCTTCTTCACCATGTTCTTCACCATGCAGCAGACCCTGATGTCCATCGACAAATCGTTGAAAGAGAAGTAGTCAGGGCCGCAGCAGGTAATATCTGCAGCCGCAAACAGGCATCCGTACGCTTACCCCGGCCACACCCTCAGTGATACCTTTTCTCTCGGGACCTGCGCCAGGAAGCGCTTCTCCTTGAGGAGTGGCGGAACACCCCCAGGCGCAGGCCACAATCAGTAGACGATCGTGAGGGAGAAATGCGGCAGTCAAGTACGGCCAGGGGGCTCACTTCCCAGGAGGCCTGCAACCTGGTCTACCAATACCTCTACAACAGATTGGACGCAGGCCAGAGGCAAGGCCTGGCACTGCACAAGGCTCAGTTCACGGCCACGAGCCTCTGCGGCAACTGCTGGCAGGTGTTCACCTGGGGGGCCGGGTTTGGCCAGTGGCACGTCAGCAGCTATGGAGCCAAGCCCGAGGTCAAACCGGCGGACGCCACGGCCAGGCGATCTCTCTGGGCGTTCGAGCAGAACTAGCCGCTCTGCCTCGTCCTGAGGGGCAGGCTAGTCCAGGATCAGCCGCGCCCGCCGGAAGCGGGCGGCCGCTGCGGTCACCAACCCTGCAGCAGCGGCGGCCAGTGCAGCCATGACTATCAGCACGGCCGAGGTGGCACCTACCCCCTCCACCAGGTCGGCGATCCGTTCCCGGAGCAGCAATGCCACCAGTCCCAGGACCATGGGCGGGGTCATCACTGTCACGCCCAGTAGTTGCTGCGCCTCCTGCACCGTTGAGGCCCGTAGCGAGATGAGCACTCCTGCCCCGGCGATGAGCGCCGCCAGCAGCAAGCCGAAGCCCAGGTCGACCAGCAAGACGGTAGCTGAGTAGAAGTGTACCTGGCCATCCCAGTGGGCCGTGTTCGCGGTGACCAGGGCCAGGGCCAGCACGCCGAGCATCATCCAGAACCCCAGGCCCACAGACACGACCAGCTTCCCGAAGAGGATGGCCCGGTCGGGCAGGCGGGTGGACAGCAGGGTGCCCAGCGTGTGCCGCTCCCGCTCCCCGGCAAAGGAGTCGGGCACGGTCAGCAGCACCATCATCATGGGGACCACCGCGGAGAAGAGCGACGCGTAGCTGTCCGCCCAGTCCTCCACCTGCCAGGGGAAGTAGACCGCCACCAGGACCACGGGGACCAGGACGCTGAGCACCGTCCTCAGTCGGCTGCCCCGATAGCGGAATAGGGTCTTCCGCTCCCTCCAGATCACGGTCCCGATATCGGAGATCACTTCTCTTCCTCCATCAGCTTCAGGAAGACCTCTTCCAGGCTGGCCTTGTCCTTCAGCACCTCTTCCACCTCGGCGCCGGCGTTGACCAGCAGCCTGACCAGCGGGGCCACCTCTCCGGCCCGGCGCAGGTGGATGGATAGTCGGTTGTCCTGGCTTTCCACGGCGGACACCTCCGGCCGGCTCCGGAGCAGGTCCAGGGCCTCTCGACTGAAACCCCGTCCGACGACCTCGACCCGCGGTCCGTTGGTCCGCGCCCGGAGCTCGTCCGGATGGCCCACGGCCAGGAGCCTGCCCTGGCGGATGACGGCCACCCTGCGGCAGAGCTTCTCCGCCTCGGCCATGTTGTGGGTGGTCAGGAAGAAGGTCACTCCCTCGCCGGCAGCCAGGGTGGCCAGGTCGTCCCGTACCGCCGCCGCGGCCACCACGTCCAGTCCGGCCGTGGGCTCGTCCAGGAAGACAAGCGAAGGCCGGTGGAGCAGGGCCCGGGCGATGGCCAGCTTCTGCTTCATGCCGCGGCTCCATTTGACGATGCGCTCCCGCCGCCGCTCCCATAGGTCGAACTGGCCCAGCAGCTCCTTCATCCGGGACTGCCTCTCGCCGGCGCCGAGGCGGTTGATCCGTCCGTGGAACTCCAGGTTCTCCTCAGCGGTCATCTGCTCGTAGAGTCCGGCATGCTCCAGGAGGGCGCCCGTCCTGGCCCGGACCGCGTCGCCGTGCTTCTGCGTATCGAAGCCGAGCACTTCGGCCCGGCCGCCTGTCGGCTCCAGGAGGCCGAGCAGCAGGTGGATGGTGGTCGTCTTGCCCGAGCCGTTCGGGCCCAGGAAGCCGAAGATACTCCCCGAGGGCACCTCCAGGGAAAGCTTGTCCAGTGCCTTTATGGGGCCGAAATCGCGGCTGAGGTTATCGATGCGGATCGCCGGCCCGTTCACAGCCCGCCCCGCAGCAGGTGCAGTTGCATCGTCGGTTTCGTCCCGGCCCCAAGTTTACCACCTGGACTGATTCCGGCGCACGCTGCCCTTCCCATGGGAGAGCCACGCACTCTATACGAGAGACAATTGTGAGGACTCCCGGCCCTGTTGAGACAGTGGAGTGATGTCCGCCGTGTATATTGTCACCTTGAGCACCTTCAGCAGCGCGCTGCCGCCAGCCGGCAACCGCGCCTGGAAGGCTCAAATCTACAGAGAGGTGATAGCGCATGTCCATCAAATCGGTCAGGTACCTATCCGTATTGCTGCTGGCCCTCCTCATCACCACGGTCTGTCTGGCCTGCAAAGGGACCGAGGCCTCGGTCTCGGCAGAGCAGGTCCTCGAGAACATGATGGCCGCCCAGGCGGATGTGGAGAGCTTCCAGCTCGATGCCACCATCTCCGTTGACGTCCAGAGTCCGGAGGCGGACGCCACCATTTCGGCCGACGCCGACTGCGCCCTGGATCTGAAGGACAAGGAGATGGAGGCTGTCGCCAGCATGGCCATGAACATCCCCGGGATGACCATGAACGTGGCGATGCAGGCGTATGCCGTCGATGACTACATCTATGTCATGACCTCAATGTTCGGTCAGGAGCAGTGGACGAAGCAGGCCATCCCGGCCGGCACCTGGCAGAACATAGAGAACAGTCAGTACCAGATAGACAGCCTCCTTGAGGTTGTGGAAGCCGAGGTCGTCAAGGAAGAGAGCCTCAATGGCGTTGACTGCTACGTGCTGGCATTGACGCCCGACCTGGCCGAGCTGCAGCAGGCACTGCTGGAGCAGCCCGGGATCGGTGACCAACTGGCGGAGATGCCCGATCTGGAAAGCATGGTTCAGAAGATGACCTTCAAGATCTGGGTGGCCAAGGACACCTACTTCCTGATGAAGGCCATTGTGGACATGACCGTGGTCATGGATGCCCAGGCCATGGGGATGCCCGCTGGCGAGGGCTCGGCCACCATTGAACTGAGCCTGCAGATGGCAGCCCACGACTACAATGAGCCGGTCTCCGTGGACCTTCCTGCAGAGGCCGCCACCGCCACCGAGGGCGACTCGGGTTTCGATCTGCCCTTCTTCTAGACTACAGACGAAACGCAGTATCAGAGCGAGAACAGGCTGGCAACGCAAGGGTGGTATACACCTTGTTGCCAGCCTGATGTTTGCAGCCTTCTGGCGGATGCGATGTTGCTCGGCGGGACGGGAATCGCTAAAATAGTGTCATATTGCTGGGAGGCGCAATGGCAGAGAGGCATGGAGTCCTCTCTTTCTGTTGCGGGGCTTGGCAGCGGTGCCGCCTGAAGCCACCTCATCAAAGCGAACGGATGCGGAAGTAGTTCAGCGGTTAGAATGCCTCCTTGCCAAGGAGGAGGTCGTGGGTTCGAATCCCATCTTCCGCTCCAGCCGAAGTGGCGGAATAGGTAGACGCGACAGTCTCAAAAACTGTTGGGGGGCAACCCCCGTGCTGGTTCGAGCCCGGCCTTCGGCACTCAGCTAGCGCCGCGTCCGGCGCCCCCGTCCCACCCTAGAACAGGAAGGTTGCGCCGCCGATCAACACCCCCACCAGTGCCACCAGCAGTATGTACAGTATCCACCCCACGATACATGTGCCGATGGCCCTCCAGGTTGAGAAGTCCAGGGCCTGTCTGACGGCGATGATACCTGCTATCAACGACCAGACGAACGCCACGAAGGCGATGAGGCCTCCCAGGTAGGGTATGAAGGCGAACAGTCTGAGCAGTCCCGGAGTGTTGGCGAATCCCAGGGTGCGCAGCAACTGACCGTAGGTGGCCTCTGTCTCCGGTCCCCGGAACAGGGAGGTCCCCAGCCAGTAGGCGAACAGGGACCAGAGCAGCCAGCCGCCTATGCCCGTGCCCAGACCGGTGAGCAGTCCCCGTATGAAGGGGAAGGTCACCTCGGCGTCCATGGCGTAGCTCAGGCCCATGCCGACGCCCGAGGCCAGGGCCACCAGCAGGACCACGATGAAGGCCTGTCCGGTGGCCTGGGATTCATGTTCCACCTCTTCGTACAGACTGATGTCGATTCGGGCCGCCCGGACCATCCTGCTCCAGATGGACCGCGATCCTGGCTGAGGCGGCGCTGCCGGCGGCGCCTTGTCTTCCGTAGTCATCCAGTCTCCTTTCTCATCGGTCGGGGTTCAGGCAGGGCGGAGTCTCCTTCCCGACGGCCTGCCTCTCCCGATCGATCCTGTTTGGCGTGAGTATATTTGCCGCTTCCTCCGGGCGTCAAGGCCCGCTGCGGGGACTAGCCCAGGGCATTCTCGATCACCTCTATACGGGTGGTCCGCCCCTCAGGGCCAACCTCAACCGCGACCACATCGAACCGCCAGCACTCGGGCGGGTTCCGGTGGGTCTGGAGGTAGGCCAGGGCCACCGATACCAACTTCTCCTTCTTGGCCCGGGTGATGGACTCCTCCGGAGTGCCGAAATCCGCGCTGCTCCTGGTGCGGACCTCCACGAAGACGAGGCAGTCCCTGTCCCGTGATATTATGTCAAGTTCGCCCTCGCGGCAGCGGAAGTTGGTCTCCAGAATGCGGTGGCCCTTCTTCTTCAGGAACTCCGCCGCCCGCTTCTCGCCCAGGGCGCCAAGGGCCTTGCGGTTCACGCCGGGAGCAACCTCTGCACCGGGGCGAAGGACCGGCGGTGAATGGGAGAGGGACCCAGCTGGCGCAGGCAGGCCATGTGCCGGCCGGTGCCGTAGCCTTTGTGGTCGGCCAGACCGTACCCCGGGTAGAGGGCATCCTGCTCCACCATGTACCGGTCCCGGCTGACCTTGGCCACCACCGAGGCGCAGGCGATGGAGACGCAGGTCTGGTCGCCGCGGACGATGCCCCTCTGGGGGAAGCGGAAGCCGGGCAGGGTCAGGGCGTCGATGATGAGGAAGTCGGGGGCCACCGGCAGATCCTCCACAGCCCGGCGCATGGCCAGCCGGGTGGCTCCAACAATGCCGATCTGGTCCACAACGCTGTGGGGCACCTGGCCCAGTCCCATGCGCAGCCCATCGCCCTGGATCCGCTGGAAGAGGCGCTCTCTCTGTCTGGGGGAAAGCTGCTTGCTGTCGCGGACCAGGGGCAGCCAGGCGAAGTCGGCTCCGAAAGGGACGACCACCGCCGCCGCGAAGACCGGGCCAGCCAGGGCACCCCGGCCCACCTCGTCAACCCCGGCCACGCAGGCATAGCCGGATGCGGCCAGTTCCCGTTCGCTGTCGAGCGTGGGCGGCCTGATCAAGATGCCTCTATCACTCCCCCGCCTATGACCTCGCAGTCCTGGTAGAAGACCACGGACTGACCGGGGGCCACCGCCCGCTGCGGCTCATCGAAGAGCACCTCGGCGCTCCCGTTGTCAGGACGTATCATGGCGCTGACCGCTGGCGAACGGTAGCGGACCTTGGCCTGGACTCCGGTGGGGGACTCCGGCCTCCAGGAGACCCAGCGCACTCCTGCGGCGAACAGCCTGGAGGAGTACAGCCGGTCCTCCGGCCCCACCACTACGGTGTTTCTCCCGGCATCGATGGCCACCACGTACAGACGCCTGCCCGCCGCCACCCCCAGGCCGGTTCGCTGTCCCACGGTGTAGGCGGCGATGCCGCTGTGTCTGCCCAGCAGCCTGCCCTCGACATCGATGATGTCCCCGGGCGTGCCCGACAGAGATTCACCCAGGAACCGCGGGTAGCGACCATCGGGGATGAAGCACAAATCCTGACTCTTGGGCTTGTCAGCCACGGGCAGGCCCCTCTCCGCTGCCATGCGGCGCACCTGGGCTTTGCCCCAGGTCCCCAGAGGGAACAACACCCGCCGCAGTCCCTCCTGCCCCAGGGTATACAGGAAATAGGACTGATCACAGCCGGCGTCTGCGCCCTTGAGCAGCCGCCAGCCCTCCTCCCACGACTCTATCCTGGCATAGTGGCCGGTGGCCAGGTATTCGGCCCCCAGCGACTGCGCCTGACGGAGCAGGACGTCGAACTTGATCCATTGATTGCAGGCGACGCAGGGGTTGGGCGTCCGTCCCTGCGAGTACTCACGGCAGAAGTAGTCGATGACATGCCGCCGGAACTGCCCCTCCAGGTTGAGCACGTAGAACGGTATCTCGAGGATCTGGCACACCCGGCGGGCATCGCCGGCATTGCGCTGGGAGCAGCAGGCAGACCGGACCGGGGAATCGGACGACCCCCGCTCGGGCCACAACTGCATGTGGACCCCCATGACCTGGTAGCCGGCCTCCTTCAGCAGCGCTGCAGCCACCGCGGAGTCGACTCCCCCGCTCATGGCCACGGCCACCCGCGGTCTCCTCATCCCTGTGGCTCTCCGCGGCGCATCTCGGTCACCCGGTCCCAGATTCTGGCCTGGATGTTCTTCACCGACAGCGTCCCGTCCACCATCAGCCAGCGCTTGCGGTCAGCCCGGGCCATGGCGCGGTAGCCCCGCCTCACCCTGTGGTGAAAGGCCGTCCCCGCACTCTCGAAGCGGTCCCTGCCCGGCGCCTTCTTCCGGGCCAGCCCCACGTCGACAGGAATGTCCAGCAGGACCACCAGGTCGGGCGCCAGCCCGCCGCTGGCGATGTCGTTCACCGTCCGGATGGCGTCCAGGTCCAGCCCCCGGCCATAGCCTTGATACGCCAGAGTGGAATCGGTGTACCGGTCGCAGATCACCGTGATGTTCCTCTCCAGGCCGGGCCGGATGGCCTCCCGGACCAGCTGGGCCCGGGCGGCGGCCACCAGAAAGAGCTCGGCCAGGGGCGAGATGGGCAGGTCCTGGGCGCGCTTCAATTGACGCCGGGTCTGTTCCCCCAGGGGCGTGCCGCCCGGCTCACGGGTGAGCATCACCGAGACGCCGGACCGGGCCAGTCGCCTGTAGAGCGCCCGTGCCTGAGTGCTCTTCCCGCAGCCTTCGCCCCCCTCAAACGTGATGAACAAGGCCAAGAGCGCACCCTCAGGATTCCCGGAATATCTCCACTCTGCGCTGCGGCTCCTTCCCCAGGCTGCGCGACGCCAGTTGCGAGCGCTCCGCCATCTGGTGCTGCAGCCGCCGGACGTAGGAACTGCGGGGACTGAGCAGCACCGAGTCCCGGCCGTTGAGCACCTGAACGATGGCCTCCTCGGCCTCCTTCAGGGCCAGCCCCACGGCATCCACCCTCTTCCTGCTGCCGGAGATGGAGTCGATGAACTGGCGCATCTCCCCCACGCTGTTGCCCTTGAGCACGTAGACGGGCAGACCGGCCAGCTCGGCATCCCTCACCTTCTGGGGCCTCTTCCGGTAGTAGGCCTTGCAGGTCAGGAAGACCGTGGCGTCCCTCACTTCGGGGACCACGCTCAACTCGTACTGCTTCTCCCTGGCCGCCTGCTCCAGCTTCACCCGGTTGACTCCGAAGAGATACACCCGGGGCACCGGCACATCTTCGCCGGGCTTCCTCACCGCCTCGCGGACCGCCGCCTGGGGCTGGTTCTCGGAGAAGGGCAGCACCCTCTCCTGCTTCTTCTGCAGCACCCCGTCGGGGTCCAGCCAGCGGACCTCCCGCAGCACCGGCCTGCCCCTGAGAACAGCGTCGACCACTTCGGAGACATCGGCATGGAGGGCCACACTGTTGAACTCCTGGATCTCCACCACCACGTCGAAGGTGGGCGGCGCCTTCCGCTCCAGGATGGACTTCTGGGTCCCTCGTCTCCGGGCCTCTTCATCGCCCAGGGTCACCGTCTGGATGCCCCCGATGAGGTCGGAGAGAATGGGATTGAGGATCAGGTTCTCCAGGGTATTGCCGTGAGCTGTGCCCACCAGTTGAACGCCGCGCTCGGCGATGGTCCGCGCTGCCGCCGCCTCCAGGTCTGTGCCGATCTCGTCGATGACGATGGCCTGCGGCATGTGGTTCTCCACGGCCTCGATCATCACAGCGTGCTGCATGGTGGGCTTGGTCACCTGCATCCGCCGCGCATGGCCGATGGCGGGATGGGGGATATCGCCATCACCGGCGATCTCGTTGGAGGTGTCCACAATGACCACCCTCTTCTTCACCTCATCGGCCAGCACCCGGGCCACCTCCCGGAGCATGGTGGTCTTGCCCACGCCCGGCCTGCCCAGGAGAAGGATATTGCGGCCCGACTGCACCAGGTCCTCGATCAGACTGACTGTCCCGAAAACCGCCCGGCCCACCCGGCAGGTCAGGCCGACGATCCGCCCCTGGCGATTCCGCATGGCGGAGATGCGGTGCAGGGTGCGCTCGATGCCGGCCCGGTTGTCATCATTGAACGCGCCGATGCGCGAGGCCACGTACTCCAGGTCTTCCTGGGTAACATCCTTCGGACTGAGGACGATCTCGTAGCTGTGGAACCTGGCCTCCGGGGGACGCCCCAGGTCCATGACCACTTCCAGAAGCTCGCCGCGGTCCTCCCGCTCCCGCAGAGGCTGGGAGACGAAGGGCGGCAGGATATTCAGCAGCGCATCGGAATCATCGATGATGGTCTTCTGCATCATCCTCCCGCGCTAGGCACCCGCCGGCACAAGGCAGGGCTCCTGGGCCCTGGCCAGAAGGTCCTTGGCCAGCACGGAGTACCGCGCCACCTGACTGAAACCCCGGCTCTCCAGCATTCGGGGCAGACCCGGCTCGAACTCCGGAACCAGGCAATACAGGTGCCGGCAGCCGGCCAGGCTGGTCAGACAGTGCTCCAGAACCCGCTCCAGTTCATCATCGGAGACCGCCATGACCTCGAGTTGGCCCCTCTCTCCCTCTGTGTCGAATGCTGCCCACGCCGCCAGACCACCCTCCTTCTCGAAGACCCACTCCTGCCCCGCACTCCTGTCCCTGTTGGCCTTCCACTGGGCGAAGGTGGCTCCCTCCGCCCGGCGCACCGCCGCCGGGATCCGCCGCTGATACAGCTCGAAGAGCCTGTAGTCATCATCCACATGCCTCCGCCGGGGAGGGGATGCCGCGGACGGTCCGCTCGCCGGGGCATCGCCGGCCGCCTCCCTCTGCCGCTCCCGCCAGTAGAGTCGTTCCGTGACATACGTCGCGAAACCGGACTGCTCGGCGGCGCTCAGAAGGGGGCTGGCGTCCGGCAGGCGGAGGAAGACCTTCTCCACGGCCAACTCACCGCCGGCCAGGCTGACCTGCTCCAGGAGAGCCAGGCAGCAATCGCCATCCTGTTCGCGCAGGAGGAGGCGGTCCACTTCCCAGGCCTGGGGGCTGGAGCGGTCTCTGACGGACGACAGCCCGCGCAGCGAGAAGCCCTCGGTGCACACCCAGACGCAGAATCTCCCCCGGGGACTGAACCACTGGCCCAGCAGGCTTGCCAGGCCGCCGAAGAACGCTGTGCCTGTCGCTAGGTTGTCCTTCGTCTTGGCTTTGTTGGACAGCGCTCTCCCCTGGAGGGCGATATCCAACACATCCAAAGGCAAGAACGCGCGAATCATTGACTCCGCTTCACCAACCCCGGGTGGCCAGCAGCTCCTCCTTGGGGATGGCCTTGATGTCCAGTCCAGGCATCGCCGCTCGCAAACCCCTCGACACCTCGGCGATGATCCGGGCGTCGCGGTGATGGGTGGTCGCCTTCACAATAGCCTTGGCCCTGGCCGAAGGATCGCTGGACTTGAAGATGCCTGAGCCGACGAAGACCCCGTCCGACCCCAGCTGCATCATCAACGCTGCATCCGCCGGGGTGGCGATCCCGCCTGCCGCGAAGTTGACCACGGGCAGCTTCCCCGTGCGGCGGACATCCAGAACCAGCTCCAGCGGCGCCCCGATTGCCTTGGACTCCGCCATGAGCTCTTCTTCCGGCATGTTGGCCAGCTTGTGGATCTCCCCCATGACCGCCCTCATGTGGCGTACCGCTTCCACGATATTCCCGGTTCCCGCCTCACCCTTGGTCCGGATCATGGCCGCCCCTTCGGCGATGCGGCGCAGGGCCTCCCCCAGGTCCCGGCAGCCGCAGACGAAGGGCACCTTGAAATCATGCTTCCAGACATGGTGGCTCTCGTCAGCCGGGGTCAGCACCTCGGACTCATCTATGAAATCGACGCCCAGCGCCTCCAGCACCTGTGCCTCGACGAAGTGCCCGATCCGGCACTTGGCCATCACCGGGATGCTCACCACGGCTTTGATGGCCAGGATCACGTCGGGATCGGCCATGCGGGCCACTCCCCCGGCAGCACGGATGTCTGCCGGAACCCTCTCCAGCGCCATCACGGCACAGGCCCCGGCATCCTCAGCGATCTTGGCATGCTCGGCGGTGACCACATCCATGATCACGCCGCCCTTGAGCATCTGCGCCAGACCGGTCTTCACAGTCCAGGTTCCCTTCTCCATCCTAGTCCTTACCTCCTAGACTCCTCCACGGGCCATGACGATCCTGCCAGCATTAGTCCCTGACGCCCCAATGCTGTGGTCACAATCCCCCTCTTCCAGCACACCCCTATTCTAAGCATTCTCACGGCTGTTTATCAAGTGCCCGTGCTTGACTTGACCACGCGTATCTGATAAGTTCTTCTGGCTGCGGGCGATTAGCTCAGTGGTTAGAGCGCTGCGTTGACATCGCAGAGGCCACTGGTTCAAGTCCAGTATCGCCCACCACCGCTTGCAGAAAGTATTAGGCGCTGGTAAATCACTTGCTCCGGCATGGCCCACAACTGCTTGCGGGACCTAGACGCTTCTCAAACCGATCCCCTAGCCCTCGCATGAGCCATGTCAACGCCTTGCTACGTGGAAGCCCGTGTGCGTACCAGAAGGGTGAATCATGAACAGGCGGATCTGTGGCGAGAATGACCACGTGTTTGGAGCCGAGAATCCGCCTTAGGCCACCTACTTGTCATCACGAATGCTCCTATAGCGATGTTACCTGGAAATGACAGATGTGGCTCAGGACCTTGACATGCTCGATGATTGCATCGTAGGATTCGCGCAGCTGCTGAGGCAGGATGGAAGGCATTCTTCTATCAGTGTCGCGCAGGGAGACGCTGCTATGACAGAACTGTTGAGGACTCCTGACGAACGTTTTCACGATCTTCCGGGATTTCCTTACGATCCGCTCTACGTCGATGATCTGCGAGGCTTTGAAGGTCTACGGATGCACTACGTGGATGAAGGTCCTAGAGATGCCGGCGACATCTTTCTCTGTCTACACGGCGAACCAACCTGGAGTTATCTCTACCGGAAGATGATCCCGGTTTTCACGGCTGCTGGCCACAGGGTGATAGCTCCGGATTTCTTCGGCTTTGGACGTTCGGATAAGCCTGTACAAGAAGCAGAGTACACCTTTCACTTCCATCGCAACATGCTGATCGCATTTGTTGAACATTTGAGTGCCAAGAACATCACCCTTGTTTGCCAGGACTGGGGCGGAATCCTCGGGCTCACTTTGCCAATGAGCATGACTGATCGTTTTTCCCGTCTGCTGGTCATGAACACGGCTCTCGGCACGGGAGACGTTGAACTCACCAAAGGATTTCTAGATTGGCGCGCTTGGGTCAGAAGAAATCCTGACTTCTCTGCCGCCAGACTGCTGAAACGGACATGTCCTCATCTGTCGGAGAAGGAATCTGGTGCCTACGACGCACCATTCCCCAACACCAACTACAAGGCCGGTTTGCGTCGCTTCCCTGAACTAGTCCCTGACCGGCCTGACGCGCCTGGCGCGGAGTTGTCACGCAGGGCACGACACTGGATGCGCAGTAGTTGGACAGGCCAGGTATTCATGGCCGTCGGGATGAAAGACCCGGTGCTTGGACCACCGGTGATGGAGGCACTTCGAAGTGACATACGCGGCTGTCCAGAGCCATACGAGGTCGTTGAAGCTGGGCATTTTGTACCGGAATGGGGAGAGGCAATCGCCCGAAGGGCACTGTCTGCGTTTGACTGAAACCCCGGCGTCTGGCGAGGAAGTGCGAGTTCTGCGGATTTCACAGACCGAAGGCGAGTTCAAAGCGCGGAGTTCTTTTCTGAAAGGCGTCAAGTCCCCCTTCCTGCCCGTTTTTCGTCAATCTTTTCTTCGTCCCCTGAAGGACACAATGTGGCTATTGGACCACGGCCCCTTAGTCTTGATAAGAGGTCCCCAAACGACCAAGAACTAGGGAAGGCGGCCGGGGCAGTTCTTTCCTTGTTCGCATCATCACTCTCTCTTCGTAGGCACGGTTGTCAGTCAGGCAGTGCCAGGTGATCTCGCAGAGCCGCCTGGCCAAGGCAGTGACAGCACAGTTAGCGCCCTTTCGTCTCTTGATCCTATCGAAGTAAGCACGGCAATAGGCGGAAGAGCGCTGGGCGGCCCAGGCCGCTTCCACGAAGGCCCAGCGCAGCCACCTATTGCAGTTGGGCAGCAGCCTACCATGACGAACTTTGCCACCAGAGGCATAAGTGGTCGGTACCAGCCCAGCATAGGCGCATAGCTTACCGGGATGAGAGAAGCGGTGGACATCGTCTATCTCTAGGGCCACAAGTGCTGAGAGGACCTTGCCAACGCCGGGGAGAGTGCGCAGGATAGCCACTTCCGGTCGTTGGCTCAAGGCTTCATCAATCCACTCCCCAGCTTTGCCAATCTGGCGTTGGACTAGATCCAGCAGATCCAGGTGAGCCCTCAGCAATCTATGCTCAGGTATGGGCAGTTGAACTTGATCCAGGAAACGCCGCCCGGACTGGCCGAAGAGACTGGCCACAGGTGGAGGTTTCACGTGGTTCCGATCCATGATGTTGTGGATGCGATTCTTGATCCTGGTTTGCAGCTCCACCAGCCACAGCCTCTGCCGCAGTAGATTCTTCTGGATCCTCACCTCTCTGGACGGCACGTGTACCACTGGTATGAGGTCGGCCCTCGGCAGATCAGCCAGTATGGTGGCATCAACCGTATCAGTCTTGATCCTGGCTTCAGCGATGGCTCTGGTCTTCACGGGATTGGCCAGGACGGGCTCCACCCCAATGCCTTCCAGGAGATCGTAGATGACCCCCCAGTCGCGACCAGCCTCTAGCACAGCCTTGGTGGGACCATCGATGGCACCGAAGAACTCTCGGAAGGAACCTACGTCGTTCTGCAGAGATGCTCGACAGAGCAGGCTGCCAGTCTCATCCTTGACTACTACCGTGGAGTACCGCTTGTGGGCATCTACACCAGCAAATGGCATGTCTACCTCCCGCAATAAGATTTGCTCCCATCGTATCGCGGGACTTGATGCCTTTCATCATGCCATCTTGATATCGTACAGTATGGCCCGCCATCTTCGTGTCTGCTCGCAGAAGTTGGCCAGCGTGCGGCAGAAGCCGGCACAGCAGACTGGTCTATGAGAAAAGAGGCAGCGCGCTGAGCCTCACGCTATCTTGTACCTGAACTGGCAGAAGATGTCGTCCTCGCTGTTCCGCGGCGGTATCTTGAGACGGATAACCTCGATGGCAGGATTGAACAGCTTTGAGTGCCTGGATCGCATCGCAGCGCAGGTCGCGCTGCAGTGGATGGCATCTCTTCCCTGTCCTTCCTTCTCCAGCGCCGCTATCGTGGGGCAGTAGATAACGGTGCGGATGGCCTCATTCCGGTTCAGTACCTCGACCCTTTCTGCGATATGCAGACCCTCGGGCCTGGGGCCCATCACCTTCATGTAGTCGGCGACGTCCCTCCCCCGGACGTTCAGCAGCCTGGCCAGCTCACTCACGTAGAACTTCATCACCTTGTCCCAAACCCAGTTGTCGCGATCCAAGGCCTTGTCGTTGCCGGCCAGTTCCTTCACCGAAAGGTACCAGAAGCCATCCACGGCCAGTATCATTCTGGACGACAGCTTCACCAGGTCGATGAGTTCGTCCCTGGAAAGACCCTCCAACTTCAGATCAGCGGTGCTATCTGGGGTTCTCTTGTCCAAAGCCGTCACCTCGCTCTCTCGCGGTTGGTTCCCTGTCTGTGAAGACGTCCTTCCCCGGGCGTGTGGCCACCATGATACCAAGACCCCTGGGAAGACGCCATGCAGAGGAGTGTGGGCACAAATAGACACAGGGGTTCTCCCTGTACTTCCCTCGGTGTCGGGATATAGAATGCTCATGGTGAAGCAGAAGGAGGTACTCCGGCATGGTCAAGGCAGTAGCGCTGCTCAGGAGGAAGCCCGGCCTGTCACTGGAGGAGTTCCGCAGGCACTACGAGGAGGTTCATGCGCCGTTGGCCAAGAGGCTCTTCCCATTCATGAGGAAGTACATGCGCAACTACGTCACCGCTGCGCCTTTCTCGCCCGCCGGTCAGGAACCGAGGTTCGACTGCATTACTGAGGAATGGTTTGACGACATGGAGGCAGTCCGGACCATGATGGACATCTACGCCAGCGAGACTGGTCGTCCCATCCGGGAGGATGAGAAGGCGCTCTTCGACATGGCCAAGCTGGAGTACTTCTTCGTTGAAGAGGTGACCTTGAAATGACCGGGCCCTGTTTCCGTTCGTGGACCGTTCCGGAACTGTCGCCTTCAGCCAATCTGAGCTGGATTCACTGCGGTCCGCCTGATACCGGGATAATGGCCCCGCTGATGTAGGCCGAGGCATCCGAGGCCAGGAACAATGCCAGGCCGAGGATATCGCCCGGCTGCCCCACTCTCCCCAGCGGCACCGCTTTGGAGTACTTCTCGAATGTCTCCGGTGGCATGTGTCTGCGTTCGGTTTCGGTGTCAATCAGGCCGGGCGAAATGGCATTGACCCGGACTCTGTAGCGGCCCAGTTCAACGGCCAGCATCCTGGTCAAGTGGTCTATCCCGGCCTTGGCTGAACCATAGTGGGTCATGCCGTGAGTGGGGCGGACCGCCGTGCCGGAGCTGAAGTTGACAATGCTGCCCCTCATCTGATCCGCCATGACTCTGCCCACTGCCCGGCAGCAGAGGTGTGTGCTCTTCAGATTGAGGTCCACCACCCGCTGCCAGACCTCCAAGTCCATGTCCAGGACGGGGATAGCGCGGTCCGCCCCCGCACCGCCCGCACAGTTGATCAACACATCGATACGTCCGAATACAGCCTGAGTGCGTCGCACCATCTCCGACACTTGTTCCTCATCGGTCACATCGGTAGGAACCGCCAAGGCTCTTCCTCCGCGGGATTCCACCTCCCGAACAGTGGCGTCAAGATCGATGGCGCTGCGGGCGGCCAGCACCACGGGGGCACCTGATGCGGCAAATCCCCTGGCCAGCGCGTTGCCGATGCCCCGGCCGGCCCCGGTGACAATGGTCACTCTTCCTTCAACGGAGAAACTAGGCAGGGATGAAGTCTGATCCAAAGCCATGCCATCCTCGGCTGTTCTGCATGCTGGCAGACGAAGCCGGATATGACGCGGGGCCTGTCTAGCCCTTCCAGTTCTTCAGCACTTCGTGCGCGCTGTTGTAGCCCGGTATGAAAGTGACGCCGTGCCCGGGGTGGCAGGCCGACCCGCAGAGATAGAGACTCTCGATGGGGGTCTTGTATGCTGACCATCCCACCACCGGCCTGAAGTCCAGCATCTGCTCCGGATGGATCAGCCCGTGCGTGAAGTCTCCGTTGGTGCAGCCGAACATGGACTCGTAGTGGAACGGCGCCAGGACCGCCTTGTCGACAATGGAGTCCCTGAAGTTCGGGGCGTACCTGTTCAGCTTGTCTATCACCTTCTCCGCCAGCACATCCTTGAGCCGGCCGTGCTGGTCCCTCGGAGCCGTGCAGGGGAAGAAGAAGGAGAAGATGCTGGCCGCGTAGTGGCCAGGCGGGGCCAGACCGTCATCCAGAACACTGGGGATCTGGAGTCCGAGGGTGGGATCCTCCGGGATACGGCCCCACTTGCAGGCGTCCCAGCATCTCTCCAGGTGTTCGGGGCTCTCGAAGATGCCGACCATTCTCCTGAGGTTCCCCTCATTGGCGAAGGCGTTGTCACCGGTGAACTCCGGCAGTTCCTTGAGGGCCAGGAGGATCTGTATGTAGGCGCCCCTGTGGTCTATCCGCTTGACCATGGCCGCGAAGTCCGAAGGCACGTTGCTCTCCCCCACCAGCCCCAGGAAGGTGGCGTTGGCATCGAGGTTGGAGAGAACCACCCTGGCCGTCACTCTGTCACCGCTAGCCGTCTCGACCCCCTCAGCCTTCCCATTCTCCAGCAGGATGGTCCTGACTGAAACGCCTGTCCTGACCTCGCCGCCTTTCTCCTGTATGGACCGCCGCAGGCCCTCTGACAGCATGCCTATGCCGCCCTTGATGCTCCGCATCAACTGGGCCGTAGGGGGCGCCGCCATGCCATAGGCTAGGCACAAGGCGCTGCCGGGCGTATAGGGCCCGCGGTAGGCGGACTGGACCGCCATGAAGGCCAGGAACCCTCTGATCAGCTTGTGGCGGCTGGGATCGGGGAAGTACTCGTCGATCACATCCATGGCGCTGCCGAAGAAGCATTTCCTCAGCACATCCTTGGTCTTCGCGTCGGGTGCGGCATCTATTACGGCGCCTATGGATCTGGGCAGACGGAGCGGGCTGAAGCGGTCCAGGGACTCACTCGCGATGCGGCAGAACTCGGACAGACCAGCGAAACCCAGAACAGCATCAATGCCGTGGTCTCGCTGCATGTGCTCCGCCAGCTTCATCGGGTCGCTGTATAGGATCACCGGATTCTCGCCCGGAACCCCGAAGCTGCATGACATGACGGGCGTCTCGATGACGTCCAGTCCGTGGCTCTTGAGCTCCAGGTCCTCCACCACCTTGTCACTGAGAGGGAAGAGGACCGAGGCGGCCACATCATGCTTGTAGCCCTTGAGGTACTCCACGGTACTGGCCATCCCGCCGACGTATTTGTTCTTCTCCAGCACCAGCACCTTCAGGCGCTGCTTGGCAAGAACAGCCGCTGCCGCCAGCCCGTTGTGACCTGCTCCCACTATGATTGCATCGTAGTCCGCCATCTCAATCCCCTCCTCGTCACGAATAGCCAGGAGCCGCTACACGGCGATGCTACAAGATGCCCTGCGATGTGTCAACGTTCGCACGGGCCGCCAGATGACCGGCCCGGTGGGCAAGGCGCTTCGGGAGGGACGCCTATTCCGCGGATCGAAACAGCACGATCTCGTGGAGCGCCGTCCCCGTCTCCTTGCTGGTCTTTCCCTGGCGGGTCACACCGATCTCGAAACCGGACTGCAGCCTGAAATAGCCCGGCCTCAGCCGCAACAGGTGCTTCGCGGCCAGCCTGAGAGGCAGGCTGAAGTTCTCCAGCATGTCCTGGCTCTCCAGGACCTTCCTGACGGAGAGCTTCACCTCAAGTTCATTCGGAACCCTGATTGCCAGGTTCCTGGGGTAGCTGTGCTTTGCCTTCGGGTCATACTGGAAGTCCGTCTTGATGAAGTCGAACTCCCCGGTGCTGAGCACGACTTCCCTGCCTTCGGCCAGCATCAGCACCTTCACCGCATGGCCGTCCATCTTCTTGTTGCACTGGATGAAGGCGAAGGACACCGTGTAGCGGGGCGAGTAGACCCGCCCCCACATCCAGTAGTCGATGATCCTCGGGAAGGCGAAATCCAGCCAGTTGTGGTCATGGTATCCCACGCCCCTGACCGGCAGCGTCTGGTCCCCATCCGTGATCGTTCCCTCCACGGAGGCGCGGGCAAAGGGAACCACCCAGGCGAAGTACCCCATGTTGCCGAAGTGAGAGATGCCTTTGCCGGGCTTCCAGCCATTGACCTCGGCCCGGTAGGTGAGATGGCAGGCAAGGCCCTTCTCCTTCACGTGGACCTCGTAGACAGGCAGTCCTCCCGGCGATTGCGTGACCGTCAGGCGGTTGTCTCCGACCTTGATGTCGGCCTTGTCGCGGGAAGCCTGGAAGGCCGACTTGGCGCATGGCACGAATACCTGGGCCCGTCTGCCGTCCGGCCGAAGCACCACGATCTCCACACCGCTCTTGCCCGCCGCCCCGGGGTTGGGGTTGGCGGCCCAGAAGAAGACCACCACCGTGTGGCCGCTCTCCAAGTGCGCGTCGAAGTACCACCACTCGTACATTCCCTTCTTGAGCAGGTCAATATGAAGGCCGTCTTCCTCGGGCTTCAACTGCTCGATGCTGCCGTCGCGTCTGCCCGGCCCGGTCCAGGCTTCTTTGACCAGGGGACTGATCCTGTCGGTCATGGATTGCCGTCTCTTTCTCGTCAGATGCCCCAAGGCCTACACCGCTGCCCGCTCGTCCTCGGGCTCGGCATAGAAGAAGGGATCTGACGCGGTGTTGGGATCCAGGGCCTTCTTGATCCTGCTCAGGTACCTGGGATAGTCATGGCAGGCGGGGCCGAAGCGCTTGTTCATCACCGTGCCGAACGCCGCGATAGGGATGCCCATGGCCTGCTCGATGGCCGCGTTGCAGCCGGCCTCGATGATCTCCGCAGACGCCTTCACCGCCTCGGGGTCTCCTGAACCATAGAGGTAGATCCCTTCCAGATACCCCAGATGACAGTTCTCAAAGGTGCCGCCGCAGCCCAGATCGCCGCCGTCGTCCAGGAAGGTCCCCTTCTCCATGTACGCCTTCTTGGCCCGGGCAATCCACTCCGCCTGGGTCACGCCCATATCCCAGGTGTCGAACGAACCCAGCATGGTGGACATCCCTTGAGAGGGACGGAAGGTGGCCTGGGTGTTGACGGCGTTGCGCACCAGCAGCCAGAACAGCCGGGAGTCCTGAACCAGCTTCTGCTGCTTCCCCATGGGGAGGCTGTGGATCACGTCCTGCAGGAAGGGGAATCGGCGGAGCAGAGCCAGCGGGTCTTTGACGTGTTTCAATAGAGGGCCGGCGATGCGAAGCACCCCGGGCGTTATCTTGAGGGTCATGGGGATCTTGACCCCGCCCGTTTCCCTCATGATCTGCTTCATGGCGGTCATCTTCCACTTGAACTCGCCCTCCGAGTAGCCGATGACTGAATTGACCAGCACGTGGTGCATCACCTTGTGAAAGACGCCGCTCTCCTGACCTGCCCCCGGTAGTGGTACCACCTACAGAGTTAGAGTGACGAGCATTTTGGCTTCAGGAGCTGGTGGCTTGTAGTGCAGTGAACTGTGCGGCCGGACCTG